>RCUL01000087.1_pt1 | contig 92112 bp, 82 predicted proteins | sample 2167521 | NCBI WGS metagenome assembly RCUL01 (sample SAMN09932745, study PRJNA488358) | compost metagenome | feature: garden; material: soil; isolation source: compost soil in acetic acid-enriched culture | place: Germany: Experimental Botanical Garden Goettingen | collected 2016-01-27
CCGCACCTTCCACCACGGTCAACGCTCCAGACACCGTCACCACCGGCACGTCGTCTACCACGCTGATGACCAGATCGCCAGCAGCGCTTGGATCACCGTCGGCATCGGTGACCACCACTGCAAAGCTGGCCGAGGTGGCATCACCTGCACTGTTGTCTGTCAGCGTGTAGCTGTAGTGAATGGAGCCGACACCGGAGGTGGCGTTGACTGTGTAGTACGCTGTCAATTGCCCCTGCACACCCGTGACAGTCTCTACGGCAAATGTTTGTGTTGTTGTGGTCAGCACATGACCACCCATGGAGACCGAGCCTACGCCGTCTGGGGTGTTAAAGCCGATGGTGCCTGCGGTGGTTTCCGTGGTAGCCGTTGCGTCGGAGCCGGCTGACTCCGTGCCTCGCACTGGCAAGCCAGATTCGTAGACCACGGTGCCATCGCCACCTGCTGTCGGCAGCGTGATGGTGGGAGTACCGTCGCCAATGCTGATGGCCAGGGTCGCTGTAGAGATATCGGTATCGCCGTCGGTTAGCGTGTAGGTAAATACATCGCTTTTTCCACCTTCTGAGCCCTCGTTGCGGGCATAGCTGTAGGTGCCGTTGGCAGCCAGTGTCAACACGCCATAGGCGCCGTTGATGGTGATGCTACCGGAGGCAGGGACGTTGACGCTGGTTGCGCCAAACTCCACCTTGGTGACGACTGCGCCGTCTGCACCCTGCTTATCCAAGCCTGGGCCGGCATCCGTGATGACGTTGCCGCTCGCCGTGCTGCCGCCCACTTCAATACTCGCCGTATCGTCATTGGCTACTGGCACATCATCCACGATGGTGATAACAATCTCGCCCGCACTGCTCACCCCGCCCGAGCCAGTCACCCCCACAACAATGGTGTCAGTCAACGTGTTGTTGCCATCACCGCTGGCGTGCGGCTGAGCTGCCGCAAGCGTGTACTCGTAGCTGACGGTGCCATTTTGGTTGCCAGCATCCGAGACAAAGCCCGTGATTTTGATCGTGCCGTCAGGCGTATTCACGGGGGGCAGTAGCATCACATCGCCCTTCAGTTGAGCCAGTGAATAGCTCACACCGCCGATGGTGATTGAGGCAATGCCATCGCTGGCACTTACGCTGAAAGTGCCGCTGCTTGTTTCACTTGTCGCTTCATTACCCAGCCCTGCCTCATAGACCGTCTGGGCATCTGATCCGATGCTGGCCTGCGCTGGAGGGGCTGGTTCATCATCTTGGGCTACCGCCCCACCAGAGATGAAGTCTTCAGTGCCAGAGGAAATGGAGCGAGGATATTGCAGCGCCAAGGGCGTGGTCCGTTCGATCACACTGGCCAAACGCACATAGGTGCTGCCTGCACCTTCACCACCAGAAAGCGTTGCAGCCGTAGGGTCCAGATCTGCCAGAGGGTCTTGCCCATCATTCAATGCTGTGATTAATGCATTGACATCTGCATCTACCGGATTGGCGATGGCCGCTTCGCTAGGCTCTGCTGCTTGAAATAAATCGTCAGACAGCTTGAGCTGCTGATCTGCTGCAATCTGAAGAATGCCTTCTTCATTACCCTGGAGAGACAGCTGGCTGCCTGCCGCTGTGACGATGTCTGCATCAACGGGGATGCGCATTCCAACACGCAATGGCTGCAAGCTGCCGTCACTATTGCGAACCCAAGCCTGACCTTCCAACTTGGTAATCAATGCAGAAGTATTTGCCATCACATCTCTCCAAAAGGTGAACACTACAGACACCAAAGCGTCGTCCTTGGAGAAATATTAAGAAGTGAATACTTGCAAAGCTATTGGCGGCAAAGCCAATAGGTCAACCGCTTGGACGGTTAGGCTTGCTCTTTATGGCCTTGCCTATAAAAGATGCCAAACAAAGCTGCTCAATTCGCACAACCGAACAGCTACTTTCTCCTACAAAAAGAGCCAGCAGCTAGCGCTGAATGCCATGTACTTTGAGCGCCAGTTTGAGGCGGTCATCCACATGCAACTTTTCAAACACTGAAGACAGATGTGCACGCACAGTTCTTTCCGTGATCAGCAATTGCTGTGCTATTTCTGCATTGCTGTGCCCGGTTGATGCAAGGCGAGCCACTTCTTTTTCTCGCACTGACAGCAACTGTGCCCAATCGCTCTCGGTGATCACCGGTAAGCGCTGCTCAATGTCTTGCAACATTCTCTGCAAGAGACTGCGCCCCAGCCAGATTGCGCCTGTATCGATGCTGTTCACAATCAGCACCAAGGCGTCATTTGACAAATGCGTATGCGCATAGCCACAGGCACCTTTGGCCAACACCAGTTGGCCTTCAGCATCACTCATGTGGGCGCTGAGAACCAGCACACGTAGCCCCTCAAAATACTGCTGCCACCCATCTTTGGCATTGGATTGCTTGAGCAACGCCATATCCACAATCACCAAGTGATTGCCCATGGATTTCCAGTGCAAGACGTCTTGTAAATCAACGCCTCGATATGGTTTCTTGCCTGCTTCTGACAAGAGTTGCCAGCTTTCCCACAGGCCAGCATCCCGCGTAACGATCAAAATAGGCTGTACTTGCATCTTTTCCTCACATGCATAAAGAAAACAAGCTCAACGCTCGGTCAAAGCATTCGCTTTGGCTCTCAAAATAGGTTTCAGCAAGTACTGCATCAACGTGCGCCGCCCAGTCAAAACATGTACTTCGGCCTGCATACCAGGAATGATTGGGCGTGAGTTATCGCCCACATGCACCTTGTCCGTTCGCACCTTCACGATGTAGTACGAGTTACCACGTTCATCCGTGATGGTGTTCGCTCCAATTTGCTCTACCTTGCCTGTTAAGCCTCCATAGATAGCAAAGTCATAGGCCGTAAATTTGACCTCTGCTTTCTGTCCAAAATGCAAGAACCCAATGTCTTTGGGATTGACCTGCACCTCTAGCAACAAGCTGTCATCCATCGGCACGATATCAAGGATGTCTTTGCCAGGCTGGACCACACCGCCGACGGTATTCACCATCAAGGTATTGACTGTTCCACGCACAGGAGAGCGCACCTCCGCCAGCTTGACTCGATCCGCTAGCGCAAGCTGCCCTTGCTCCAAGGTAGAAAGTTTGGACTTTGTCTCTGACAGCTCCACGCGAGCCAAGTTGCGCACATTGAGTTCCGCTTCTTGTACTTTGCGCTGTGCTTCCTGAATCGCAGCCTGAATGCGCCCAATTTGTGCACCTGCCGCTTTGGCCTCGCCACAAAAACGCGCCACATCACGTTGCAAGCGCAACAAATCAACTTCAGAAACCGCTCCACTCTTGAGCAATGGTCGCGTTACAGCCAGCTCTTCAGAAGTCAAACTGCAGCTGGATGTTGCTTGATCACGGTTAGCAGCAGTTTCTCGCAGCTCTTGCTGCCGCTGGTTCAGCTGATCTCTTGCAATACTTATGGTGGTCTCAAGTTCTTGCGTTTTGGTTTCCCAGAAACGACGCTCCATTTGCACGATCTGAGGGGCGTCTCTCATCACATCTTCTGGCACCTTAAATACATCACCTGTTGCCAACGCTTCCAAACGCGCGGCCTTGGCTTTCAGTGCCAGAACTTCTGCCTTGCTTTCGCCCAATGAGGATGTAAAACGCGTAGGGTCAATGCGCAGTAATACCTGCCCCAGTTCGATGTGTTCACCCGGTCGAACCAAGATTTCCTCGACGATGCCTCCATCCAAACTTTGGATAACCTGCACCTGCCGAGAAGGCACCACTTTGCCTTGGCCGCGCACAACTTCGTCAATGTGTCCAAAGCAAGCCCAGATCAGCAGCACCACGACGGCGAGCAATGCACCCCATAAAAGCAGGCGCGAGCCTTTGGCTTGCTGCTGACCGGCCGCCCATTGCGCATCTGCGATCAAATCATCTTGCTGCAGGTCCGTCGATTGGGGGTCACCTTGCAGTAACCAATTTTCCCAACGCTCTCGCCATGTTTTTTTACTGGTCTCTGGCTTGTTCATGAGCGACCTCCCGCACGAGCGATACGCCCTGACTTCAGCGCCTCAATGACTTGCTCCTTAGCGCCATCTGCGACCACCTTGCCTGCATCAATCACAATCAAGCGATCTACCAGCTCCAGTAAAGCAGTTCTGTGCGTGACCAAGACAATCGTTTTGTCAGCGCTGCTCTCCTTGAGCCGCGTCTTGAGCAAAGCCTCGCTCTGATTGTCCAAGTTGCTACTGGGCTCATCGAGCAACAAGATGGGCGGGTCTTGAATCAGCGCCCGAGCCACCGCAATAGACTGGCGCTGCCCTCCAGACAAAGACTCACCCCGCTCACCAATCGGCATTTCATAGCCCTGAGGGTGCTCTGCTGCAAATTCATCGACCCCCGCTATGCGCGCGGCATGCAGCATGTCAGCCTCTGTCGCATAAGGTGCGCCAACGAGCAAGTTGTGCTTGAGAGTGCCATAGAAAAGCATCGGGTCCTGGGGCACATGCCCAATCGAGCGGCGCAAATCTATGGGGTCAATCTGCCGTACATCGACGCCATCAATCAAGATAGCCCCCTCTTGCGGCTGGTACAGCCCCAAAATCAGTTTTTCCAGTGTTGTTTTTCCAGACCCAATGCGCCCGATCACGCCCACCTTTTCACCAGGCTTGATCACAAAGCTCACGCCGCTCAACGAAAGCTGGTCAGACTTGGGGTAGCTAAAGCTCACGTTCCGAAACTCAATGCCACCATGCAGCACCGGGCGTGAAACAAATTCACGCTCCTTGCCATGCTCAACAGGCATCTTCATGTAGTTGTCGATCGAAGAGAGCGATGTTTTGGCGTTGTGGTACTGCATCATCAGCCCGGCAACCTGGCCCAAAGGAGCGATGCATCGCCCAGAGATCATTGACGCGGCAATGATTCCCCCCATCGACAACTCAGCAGCCTGCACCAGGTAGACACCAATGATCACCACCGCTACGGTGACCAGTTGCTGCATGGTCTGCACAAAATTCACGTTGGCTGCAGAAATCAGCTTGATCTTGCCGCCGACAAAAGCGATGTATTGAGTGGCACTTTCCCACAGTCGCTGCACACCGCCTTGTGCATTGAGCGTTTTCACTGCATCCAGATTCGTCAAGGTTTCAACCAGCAATGCATTGCGCTGCGATACGGCCTGAAACGTTTTGATCGTCAAATTCTCAAGGCTCGCCTGGGCATAAAAAGAAACCAGCAGCACAGCCAAGATGGCCACGATCGGGGGAATCAGCATCCACGGCGATATCCAGGCCAGAACCACCAGGAAGAGGAATACAAATGGAAGGTCCACCAAGGCGGTAAGACTGGCAGAGGCGATAAAGTCGCGCACCGATTCGAAAGAGCGCAGATTGGCTGAAAAAGAGCCCACCGACGCTGGCCGGCTTTCCATACGCAAATCCAGAACCTGCTCCATGATTTGTGCGGACAAAGCCACGTCAATACGCTTGCTGGCTGTATCCACCACATATGCACGCGCTGTGGTCAGTACAAAGTTGAATCCCAAAATCAAGCTCACACCGATGGCCAGCACCCACAGTGTTTCCACCGCGTTGTTAGGCACCACGCGGTCATACACGTTCATGCTGAACAATGGAATTGCCAATGCAAACAAGTTGATCAGTACTGCAGCAAGAAAAGCATCGCGATAAAACCGCTTGCTGCCCAGTACCGCAGCCCAAAACCAATGCTCACTACTGCTTTTTACGCCGTGCTCTGCACGCTTTTCAAATCGAAATTGAGGACGTACAAAGCACAGATAGCCTGAATACATTTCCAGCAAATCTGCTGCTGGCACCTCAATAGGGCTGGCAGCCTCCGGAAACTGCACCAGAAAACGCCGCTCATCCAACTGCTGCAACAAAAGCGCAGCACGGTTATTTTTCAGCAACAAGATGGCTGGCAGCAGACCTGCAGGCACCTCCGCTAATTCACGCCTCACGATACGTGTCGTAAAGCGTGCCCGTGCTGCTGCGCGCTCAAGCAAAGTGGGGGTTAAACGATTGCCCACCAAGGGCAGCCCACTACTCAGCGCTTGCGCCGAGCATGGCGTTCCGTGAATACGCGTTAACTCCACCAAGCACATCAGCAGCGGATCATCTTGCGTGCTGTGCGGCGGTAAGCGAAAGTTGTTCACTGGCTTGGAGCTGGCCCCATCCACAACATCTGTAGATTGCATTGAACCCGACTGCGCATCTTTAGGTGCGTTCATAGATACCTCTTGCGTGTCAGATCAAAATGTCATCGTCGGGCATGAGGTCTAGCGAGTTGCGCAGTCGATCTCGCTCCTTCTTGCGCTCATTGAGCTTGACCAAGGCATGCGGGGGTAGATCCGTCAGGCGCAATGTTCCATTGGTGAGCAATGCATCGATCAAATCTTCCAAAACACGGATGAAATCTTCGTCCAGCGCTGAAAAATCTTGCTTGCCTTTGTGGGGCTCGTCTTTTATATCTTTATGAGCCATACCGCCCTCCCTCCTGGTAAGCAAGCATGCTTGCTGACACAGGAGCTTTAGTTATTCGTACTTTGCGCTGGTCACGCGCCTTATTTGGGCATTTGCTTCAAAGCCACTGGTGTTAAGTTACTTGTGTCAGGCAATGTATCCATGCAGGCGCGCAGCGGCTCATCAGGTAAGACCAGCGCTTGCTGCTCTTCAGGCTCGGCATCGCGATGGGGCTGCACCAAGCCCAAATTAGGCAGAACCTGGTTGGACAGTGCCAGCCAGTAGTACTCTGCCTTCTTCAGGTCATAGTCGGCATTGATCATGGCTCGACGTGCATCGAACAATTCGTTTTCGGTGTCCAGCAAGTCCAGCAAAGAGCGCTGACCAATGCGAAATTGCTGCATGTAGGCAACGCGCACCTTGGAAGTGGAGAGCTCATGCTCACGCAAGAAAGGCAGTTGCTGGCGCAAACGAACAATGTTGTTCCATGCCACCGACAACTCTTGCTGCACGTTGCGGCAGGTGTAATCGCGAACGTCTTGTGCCGCATAGCCTTGTGCCGCAGTTTGACGAATACGTGCTGAATCTGCACCACCGCGGTAGATCGGGTAAGTGAGCATCAGCTGGACACGCGAGCTTTGCACGTCGCGATACAAAGCGCCTGGCTGTTCGCGATCGCGCCCGGTAGAGGCACGCACATCCAGTGTCGGCGCGTAGCCGGCGGCCTTGGCTACTTTTTCACCAGCCTGTGCCGCTTGTACCAAAGCCTGCTTGGACAAGATGGCGGGGTTGACGCGCAATGATTCTTCAAAATTCTGCGTCTGACCAATCACCGGCAAGCCTCCGGTGACCTCTGGAACTGCAGGCAATTGGGCTGCAGGGTATTCACCGACTACACGGCGAAAACGCTGGGTCACATCGTTGAGGTTGTTGCTCTCGGTCATCAAGTTGGTCTGCGCCAAAGACAAGCGGCCACTGGCCTGTTCCATGTCAACACCGCGGCCAACGCCTGACTCTTGACGCTCGCGCAACTGGCTCAGCGTGGTCGCGTGCATGGAGAAATTCTCTTGCGCCAATGCTTGCATGGAGCGATAGCGCTGCACATCCAGATAGGCTGCAACCGCTTCGTTGGCCAAGTTGTTGGAGGTGGCGTGCAAATCGTAGTACTTGGCTAACTTTTCAAAACCAAATTGGCGAATGCGGTTAGACGTTGCACCGCCATCAAAAATCAGCTGGCGTAACTCCACATTCCAGCCTGGTCGATTCCAGTCGTATGAGGGTGCATTTTCAATATTGCTACGCCACTCTCGCCCCGTCCACGCCTGGGCCGTAATGCTCGGGCGCCATCCAGCACGAGCAATGTTTTGGTCTTCCAGCGTAGAGACAAAGTCTTGGTAGCGCGCATTGATTTCCGGGTGCGATGTGATCGCGCGCTCAACAACCTGGTTTAACCCAGCAGGTGTCATCGCTTGTTGGGCCGCCGCCGGGGCCGGAGCTGCCACCGGAGCCACTTGCTGCGCAAACGCACTGATGGCTAAGGAGGTGATGCCCACAGACGCCATCACTTTGGAGAGGTTACGCATTTTCATAAGTGCACCTGCACAGGTAAGTTGCCAACCGATAGACAAAGCCAATCGATAGACGGTATGGATTGAAAAACTACATAAATACTAATCTACTCACAAAAAATACACAATGAAATAGGAGGACACCTTAGAGCTGCTTAAGAATTCTTGACCCTTCGTGCAAGACGACACTTACCTGCCAAATCAGAAAAAAATATCGATTAATAAAAATTATTAGACACAACACTTTTATAAATTTTGTTAACCACCCAGGTTTGTAAGAAACAGTTTTTGAAGGGCGAAAAATAAATTTAAATAGCAAAAAGCGCTTACCTGTCTTAGCTTTCAGATTCTTTTCTATCTGAAACCAAAGACAGGCAAGCGCTTTAAGCTATATTTATTAAATATTTCAGGTGCTTTGTTCTGGAAGCGCAAAGCGGTTTTGCGCCAAGCTCTCTAGTCCGAACTCTGTCAACAGCTGCTGCAAACGCTCTGCAGCACTGCGTTTTTTGTGGCCTGTATATCGCGCCACGATCAACTCGTTTTTCATGCTGTGCTCCCAGCCAACCAATTCGGTGACCGTGACTTGGTAGCCACTGGCCTCCAGGTACAGGCAACGCAGCACGTTGGTGATCTGGCTGCCCATTTCACGGGTATGAATGGGGTGGCGCCACAATTCAGCCAGCGGCGTCCGTGTGAGGCTGAGCGCCTTGGTCTGCCGCAAACAAGCAGCAACCTCAGCCTGGCAGCACGGTACCAGCACCATGGCCTTGGCTTTCTTTTCAAGGCCAAATGCAATGGCGTCGTCGGTCGCCGTATCGCAAGCATGCAAGGCAGTAACCACATCAAAGCGCTCAGGCATGAAGTCGGCGCGCGTGGATTCAGCCACCGACATGTTCAGAAACTGCATCCGCTCAAAACCCAGTTCAGCGGCCAGTTTTTGCGAAGCTTCCACCAACGGAGCACGGGTTTCAATGCCGTAAATGCTGCCCTGGCCCTGCGGCTTGAAGTACAGGTCATACAAGATAAAACCCAGGTATGACTTGCCGGCGCCATGGTCCGCCAAGGTCACGGCCTGCCCCTCTTTGCCCAACTCTTGCAAGATAGGTTCAATGAACTGGTAGAGGTGATAGACCTGCTTGAGCTTGCGGCGCGAGTCTTGGTTGAGCTTGCCCTCGCGCGTCAGAATGTGCAGTGCCTTCAGTAACTCAATGCTTTGCCCAGGCTTTAACTCCAGCTGGACTGCAATGTCTTGGGCAGCGGGCTTGCCGCTGCCTGTCTGGCTTTTGACGGCCTTGTTGTGCTTACTCATTATTTCTTCTCAGAGGCTGCCTCATCCGTATCCCGTAGCGCAACCGGGCAGCGTGCGGTCAGATCCAGATCCAACCAGCCTTCAATGCCCATCTCTCCCAGCACTTGCATATTGCGTTCGTAGATCATTTCCGCCTCGGGAAACGCTTCAACCGCCTTGTCAATGCTGTCTTCGCGCAGCAAATGCAAGATGGGGTAAGGCGCACGGTTAGTGCAGTTGGTGACGTCGTCCACGTCCGTGCCTTCAAACTGGAACAGCGGGTGGAAAGAGGCCACTTGCAAAATACCGCCCAAATCCAGCTCTTCAACCAAGTCGTCAGCCAGTTCTGTGAAGTCGTTGAAATCCAAGAACTCAGCAAACGCCTGCGGCAGGATCAGCAGCGTGGTGTCACGCTTTTCAGGCGAGCTTTCTGCCAGTGCTTCTAACTCACGGTGCAAATCAATGGCAACGCCTTCAGCATCGGTCGCCTGGCTGACCACATAGTGGATTTGACCTTTGACGTGAACGCTTTTGGCAAATGGGCACAGGTTCAGGCCGATCACGGCCTTCTCCAGCCAACGCACCGTATCTGCGATGACGATGTCTTCAGGAAAGGCAAGTTCTGTGGTGGTATCGGTCATGTATTGGCCTCAAAAACAAATGGGGGCACCATGCCCCCTTTTGTGTTGTGTTTCAAATTTTAGCCAAGCACCAGCTTTGCTGCAGCCCACATAGCGATTGGCTGTTGCCCCAGCGCAAGTTTTCTCAGTCTGACGCTCTCACGGCGGCTTACGCAAGCAGACGCTGGCCCGTGATGCGCTCATGCTCTTTGGCGGCATACCGGTCTGTCATTCCCGCCACAAAGTCTGCCACCACCCGCGCCTGCGCGGCCGCACTGCCCGCCTGCTGCGCGCGCAAAGCGTAACGCGGCTTCATCATGCGGGGTTGCTGCAGGTAGGCGCTAAACAATTCGCGAACAACTTGTCTGGCAGCATCCATGGTCTGCATGACCTGTGCATGACGGTACAGCTGGTGAAACAAGAAATGCTTCAGCGCTTGCGACTGCGCCTGCATATCGGGGCTGAAACTCACCAGCCGCTGTCCACAAGCTCGTACCTCGTTGGCGCTTTGCACACCGGCTTGCTCAATACGCTGGCGGGTCGTCTCAATCACGTCGTACACCTGCGCACTCAACATGCGGCGAATGGTTTCATACAGCAAGCGCCTGTCAGCCTCAGGCTGCGCCAGCTGCGGATATTCCATCAAAGCCTGTGCATGAAAGTGCGCAAACAAAGGCACGGCCTGTAGCTGTTGGACGCTGATTAAGCCAGAGCGCACGCCGTCATCCACATCGTGCGCGTTGTAGGCAATCGCATCGGCCAGATTGGCCAGTTGCCCTTCCAGCGAGGTTTGCTGCCCGCTCAAAAACCGGGCAGCAACGCCACCGGGCTCCTGCGCCTCCAGCTTCAGTGCATTCGCACGCGAGCAATGCTTGAGGATGCCCTCACGCGTTTCAAACGTGAGATTGATACCGTCGTATTGGGGATAGCGCTCTTCCAGCGCATCTACAACCCGCAAACTTTGCAGGTTGTGCTCAAAGCCCCCAAAGTCCTGCATGCAGGCGTTGAGCTCATCTTGTCCGGCATGCCCAAAAGGGGTGTGCCCCAAATCATGCGCCAGACAAATGGCCTCAACCAAATCTTCGTTCAGCGCCAGAGGCCGCGCAATCGAGCGGCCCAGTTGAGCAACTTCCAGCGAATGGGTCAGCCGCGTGCGAAACAGATCGCCCTCATGGTTCACAAAAACCTGTGTTTTGTAGACCAAGCGCCGAAAGGCACTGGAATGCACGATGCGATCACGGTCCCGCTGATGCTCCGTGCGCGTGGGTGCAGCGGGTTCAAAATATCTGCGCCCGCGTGTTTCTTCCGGCTGGCAAGCCCAAGGGGATAAAAACAATTGCACAGGCAGCTTTCTCTTTGAATACAAAACACGCCAGCGCTTATTAAAAAGCGCAAGAAACTATCTTCAGCCTTGAATGCCCACGCCTTGCATGCAGCAGGCATCAATGACTTCGCGCACCAAGCTGTCGGGCGCGGAGCGCATGATGGCTTTTCCAGGGCCGTCTATCAGCACAAAGCGAATCTCACCCGCTTGGGCTTTTTTGTCCACGCGCATGTGCTCCAGATAAGCGCCCGCGTTGTCGTCAGCATCAATTACGGCACCACGTGTGGGCAAGCCTGCGCGTGCAATCAAAAGCGTCAGCCTGTCTACAAAGCTGGTATCAACCAAACCCAGCCTTTGTGACAGGTGCGCAGCCATGACCATGCCCGCCCCAACACCTTCGCCATGCAGCCAGTTGCCATAGCCCATGCCCGCTTCAATGGCATGCCCAAAAGTATGACCAAAATTCAAAATAGCGCGCAGCCCCGCTTCTTTTTCATCCTGCCCGACCACCAAGGCTTTAATTTCTACACTGCGCTTGACAGCATGCATGACTGCCGTCGGCTCCAACCGGCGTAGTGCATCGATATGCGCTTCCAGCCACTCAAAAAAAGCCATATCGGCAATCGGGCCGTATTTGATAATTTCGGCCAGCCCTGCGGAGACTTCACGCGCAGGCAGCGTATCCAGTGATGCCAAATCACACACCACCAATTGGGGCTGGTAAAAAGCACCAATCATGTTTTTGCCCAAGGGATGGTTGATGGCCGTTTTACCCCCAACACTGGAGTCCACCTGAGATAACAGCGTGGTTGGCACCTGCACAAATGGCACCCCACGCATGTAGCTGGCAGCAGCAAAACCTGTCATATCCCCAACGACACCGCCACCCAAAGCAAAAAGCACCGTTTTCCGATCGCAGCCATTGCTCATCAAGCCATCAAAAATCAGGTTCAACGTCTGCCAGTCTTTATGTGCTTCACCATCCGGAAGCACCACGGTATGCACTTGCTGGTATTTGCCCTCTAAAGCAGCTTTCAACTGAGCGGCATACAGCGGCTGCACCGTGGTGTTGGTGACAATCAGCGCCTGTGCGGCAGGAGGGCACTGCGCATATGTGGAGGGTCGTGCCAGCAAGTCAGCGGAGATCACAATTGGGTAGGAACGATCACCCAAATCAATGTGGACGGTTTGGCTCTGTTGTGTCACGGCAGTCATCTCGGCAAACAAACAAGGCCGAAAACGGCCTTGGGGGAAGATTCATCGTTGCTCAGGAATCCAAGCACTCCACGCATTTATACCTTCAATCTTCGATTGCATTGCAGATCCCATGTCCAGGCAGCAAACCAGCCAGCTCCGCTTGCATACAAATTTTGCGGCTGACTTGAGAGGCATTCTGTCTGGCTGCATCAATCGCATAGTGCGCTGTTTCTAAGTACAGCGGTCCGCGCTCCTGCAGCAAAGTGTGCAGCCTCTTGAGCGGGTCATCTCCCTGCATCAGCGGCCGCGTGGTGTCATTGCGCAAACGGCGAGCAATATCTTCTGGCAAAGACTGCAAATAAAAAACCGTGCTGCGGGCTCTTAATACCTCTCGGTTTTGCGCCCGCAAAATAGCACCACCTCCGGTCGACAAAACACAGACCGGGTCTTGCTGCAGCAACTCAGCCAGCACTTGCGACTCAATGTCTCTGAAAGCTGCTTCACCTTGTGCCGCAAAAAACGCTTTGATACTGCAGCCCAAGCGCTGCTCAATCGCATGGTCAGTGTCTACAAAGCGCAGTTTCCACAACCGTGCCAAATGGCGTCCAATGGTAGATTTTCCTGACCCTGGAAGGCCAATGAGAGAAAAGTGCACAGCAACTTCCTGATTCACAGATACACAAAGACCGCCCTTTGGCGGTCTTTGATTGTCACCTACACAGCCGCTTTAGTTGCGAGCAATTGCATCCGTCACCATCCGGGGGGTAATAAAAACTAGCATCTCACGCTTCGTCGACTCTCGTGTCCGGCTCTTGAACAAATTACCCATGACTGGAATATCTCCCAGCACTGGAACCTTGTTCACCTGATTGGTTTCTTCCATTTCAAAAATACCGCCAATCACCACTGTGCCACCGTTTTCAACCAGCACTTGGGTTTTGATGTGCTTGGTATCAATGGCAACACCTTGCAGCGTCGTTTCTCCTCGGGAGTCTTTATTGAGGTCCAAATCCAAAATGATATTGCCCTCTGGAGTAATCTGGGGCTTTACTTCCAGCTTCAACACAGCTTTCTTGAACGCAACGGTGGTTGCACCATTGGGTGCTGTTTGCGTGTAAGGGTACTCCGTACCTTGCTCAATGACTGCCTGCGTCTGATCTGCAGTGAGCAAACGTGGGCTGGAAATCACTTTACCAACACCTTCAGCTTCCATGGCCGAGAGTTCCAGCGACAGGAAACGCGTTAACCCAGAGTTAAAAATACTCAAGGCCAACGTACCTGCCGAGCCACCAGTAGAAAGCCCTGCTGGCAAATTGACAAAAGGAGCGCTGTTACTTGTTCCAAATTTGTCATAGCCACTGCCCACGCTGCCACGGCCTGCACGCTCATAACCGCCACCAAATTTCACACCCAACGAGCGGCCAAAAGTATCGCGGGCCTCAACAATACGTGCCTCAATCAGCACTTGACGCACAGGGACATCTAATTTCTTAAGCAAATTGGCAATTTCTTCCAGTTTGCTTGGCGTATCTGTCACAAACAGCTGATTGGTACGGGGCTCTGCAATGGCTGAACCTCGGCCCGACAAGAACCGTGTACTCGCTTCGCCGCTGCCACTGTTATCCGCGATTTGCTTTTTCAGCTCTTCGGCTTTGGCGTAATTGATCTGAAAGCCCTGAGTACGCAGCGGCTCCAACTGTTCAATATTGCGTGCGGCTTCATAGTCACGCTTCGTTCGCTCATCAATTTCATCTTTGGGCGCAATCCACAGCACATTGCCACTTTTCTTCATCCCCAAGCCTTTGGCTTCCATGATGATATTGAGGGCTTGGTCCCACGGCACATCTTTCAGCCGCAAGGTTAACGATCCACCTACGGTGTCAGACGTAACGATGTTGAAATTCGTGAAATCTGCGATCACTTGCAAAAGTGAACGAACTTCAATATTTTGAAAATTCAACGAAAGTCTCTCACCCTTAAATCCAGGACCACTGGTTAACTTGCTGGGGTCAACTTTCTTGGGACGAACTTCCACCACAAACTGACTATCACTCTGATAGGCACTGTGCTCCCAATCCCCGATCGCGTCCACCTGCAGCCGTACACGATCGTTACTCTGACTGGCCGTAATCGTCTGTACTGGTGTCGCAAAGTCAGCAACATCTAAACGCCGACGCAGTCCCTCGGGCAAACTGGTTTTCAATAATTCGATGGTCAGGCCCTTGCCTTCCTGGCGTACATCTGCATTCACCATTGCAGAACCCAAGTTGACAACCAAACGCCCAGCACCGTCACTGGCTCGTCGGAAATCAACATCCTTGAGAACGACGTTTCCAGCTTGTTCCACAGAAGAGGGGAGCAAGCGACGGTTTGAGGATGACGGCGGCTGCATAGCCGACGCTTGCTTGGCTGGATCCAAAAACACTAATACTGCATTTCCATCAGTTTCAGTGCGGTAAGTCGTCGCCGTCTTCAAATTCAAGACCACTCTGGTTCGCCCTGAGGCCTCAACCACATTGGCGGTACTTAAATTCCCTTGCTGAATTTCGACCAAAGACTGCCCCATGCCATTGCTCGTTCCCGGCAAATCCAAAGCAATCCTTGCAGGTGACTGAATCGCAAAGCCTGTAATAGGCGCTGTCAGTGGCTCGGAAAGCTCAATCCGCACGACCTCCCCTCCGCCTTGCAAGGAGCCCGTTACCGACTGCACGCTGGCAGCCCAAGCCAAGGTTGAGGTCAAAGTTGCAATTGCCATAGCCAAGCAACGAACAGTCAACCAATTTTTCTTATGTGGCATTACTTATTCCCCTCTTGCAGGTCAAGCGTAGTTATTCTTTCCACCCAATCTCCCGTGGCATCTTGAATAATTTCTCTAAGCTTTAAACTGCTTTCCCCGATTTGCACAATGCGGCCATAGTTCTGACCAAGATAGTTACCAGCCTTCACCTGATAAATGAGTTGATTAACTCGAAGCAGGGCGGTATTTTGGCCATCTTTTTGCAAACTACCGACCATGGCCATACTATCTAACGGATAGCTCTCCAACTCTTCTTTACGACGGCTCTGTTCTACAAGTAGCAATGCCATATTGGATGTGTTTTTTGCAACATCTCTGCTTAAAACTTGAGTGAGTTTAAGCATGTTAAAAGGATCAAGCTCATTGGAAGCAGCATAGGCTTGAGGCGTGAAAACAGAAGGTTCTTTCAACGTTTGTATGCGTGGCTTCGCTGTTGATTTCTGCAAAGAAACCCACTGCCTCAGATCATCGTGATCTCCACCCCAGCACCCCGTCAGAGCAAGCGGCGCGCAAAAGCCAAAAAATCTCAAAAATTTTCCAGGAGTCATTTAGCAGCTCCTTTGGCTTTAGACTTCTGCGTTTTATGCTGAGTCTTTATTTCCTCAGCATCTAAATACCGATAAGTTTTCGCAGTGGCATCCAGTATCAATGCCCCCTCAGCGCCCTTTGGAATAATAGAAATATTATTCAACGTCACAATACGTGACAAGTGAGAAATATCTGAAGCAAAAAGCCCCATATCATGAAATTTCCCAGAAACCCGAATCCCAATCGGGAGTTCAGCGTAGTAATCTCGCACAACTTCATTGCCAGGCTTGAATAATTCAAACTGCAAGCTACGCCCCAACCCTGCCTGATTAATATCAGACAACAAAGCAGACATCTCAGACTTGCTGGGCAATTGCTTTTCCAACTGAATCACAGACTGCTGCACCTGCTCTCTCTGCTTTTTTAATCCATCAAGGCTCACAGCTTTCAGCAATTTTTTTTCAAAATCAGCACGCAATGCGACCTCTGCTTCACGCTCTCGCTGCAAGTCGTCCTCAAAATTACTCAAATAAAAATACCATGCTGCCCCCACTGTGAACAATGCAATAACGCTGCACAGTAACGCTCTGGGAATTAGTGGCCACAAAGAAGGATCTTTCGGATCCAAATCTTGAAATTGTCCTTTAAAGCTTACTACGCGCTCCATCAGGTCAATTGAAATATTCCTTTTAGAGGTATTCATCGTTGCGCTCCTCTTTTAATTACAGCTGGAGCAGCGACCTCTGTTTTGGTTGCACTCTCAGGCAATACCAAAGAAAAATTCAACGTGAAGTTCACGACATTTCGTTGATCTTTGGGTGACAACGCAACAGATCCAGCCACAATTTCCTTGAGGTTTGGGCTTCTAAACCAAAGAGTTCCGCCAGAAAGATTTCTCAGTACCTCCGAAACACGCTCATTCGATTGAGCCACTCCCTTCATCTCTACCAGCAATCCATTTTGCTTCAACGAAGTAATGTATAAACCCTCAGGTAACTGGCGCACTAGTTCATTGAGCAAATGCACTGGCAGGTTTCGATTAGCTTGCAAATCCTCTACCGCTTTTTGTCTTTCTCTGAGAGCCGTTATTTCACCTTCAAGCCCTTCAATCTCCTTGATTTGTCCGTTCAGTACTGTAATTTCTGACTGCATATATGCATTACGGCCTTGCTGCTCTTCAATCTGCAGCTGTACCCACCAATACACAAGCGCAGCAATCAGCAAACCGGCAATCACCGAAGCGAACATAGTGACTTGAAAAGCCTCCTTGCGTCGTTTACGTGCAACTTCTCTATGGGGCAACAGGTTAATCAGGATCACGAGTAAAACCTCCGCATCGCCAAGCCGCATGCAGTGAGATACATCGGAGCCTCAATTTTTAATTTACTCTGATGCACTGTCGCAGCCAACTTCATTCCATCAAATGGATTCAGTAGATGCACTGGCACACCTGCTTGCTCTTCAACGGCCTTCGCTAAACCCTGCACACCGGCACTTCCGCCAAACATCGCGATATGCTGCACGCTGTGATAAGGCGTGCTGGTAAAGAAAAATTGCAGAGCCCTCACTACATCTTGTGCAAGACTTAATACAAAGGGATAAAGCACTGATTCCGTATAATCTGGGGGTAAATCGCCAGTGCGTTTTTTCAACTCTGCTTCATCACTGCTGATGCCATACTGCCGAGCAATCAATTGCGTCAACTGCGCACCACCAAACCCTTGCTCACTGTCATGCAGTATTTCGTCTCCCCGCACGATTTGCAGGCTGAATTGGCGAGCCCCGACTTTAACCAGCGCAATCAAATCTCCGTTATTGATATGCGGCTGCTCAAGCCAGCGTTCCGCTGCCAGTCGCGAAGCGTAGGATTCGACATCCATAACAACAGGTGTCAAACCAACCAATACGGCCAAGTTATTTCGCTCTTCTACTTTCTCTTTGCGCGTGGCGGCCAGCAAAACATCCACATCACTCGGATTTTTTGCATTGGGGCCCATGACACAGAAATCTAAGCTGACTTCATCCAATGGAAACGGAATGTATTGACTGGCCTCCGACTCAACCTGAACTTCCAGCTCTTGTTCGCTCAAGCTACCTAGCAAGACGATTTTTTTGGCAATTACTGAAGAATGCGGGAGCGCTAGTGCCACATTTTTTGTTCGTGTTCCACTTCTTTTTAGTAACCGCTTGAGTGCTTCAGCAACTTCATCAAATTTTTCGATATTGCCGCCAACAATCCAATCCAACTCCAAAGGTTCTGAAGCACAGCGCTCCAAAATCCACTCGCCTTGACCATCTCGGTTCAACTCGACCAGCTTGATAGCAGAGGAACTGATATCCAAACCTATAAGCGGCGATGGTGGCCGCTTAAAAAGGGATCCTATAGAGATCACAGCGCCCCTCCCGTTTCATCTTGATATAGAAATTAGCAATTTCAACACATGCTAGCAGCAAGGATATAAATCGACCAAGTGGACTTCGCATCCTCTGCACACGCTATCGTTGTCAAAAGAACACGACTTGATCCTTATCAGCCAGATCCCCTTCCCCCATCACTCTGTTACACACCCTTAGAGCGACAGAACAACAGGCCATTTTCTATAATGCCATTCCCCATTTGAGTGGAGCGTCATGCCTACCTCTCCCGAATCCAGCTCGAAGCAATCTTCCAAAAAATCAACGCCCCCCCCCCGTAAACACTGGCTTTTACGCGCCATTTTCTGGCTGTTAGGGCTTGCAGTCGCTGGCGCATTGGCTTTAGCCATGGTGATCGCTGTAGCGCTTGCCATGGCGTACCCCAACTTGCCTGACGTCTCCGAACTGGCGGACTATCGCCCTAAGCTACCTTTGCGCGTCTATTCAGCCGAAGGGGCTTTGATTGGAGAGTTTGGTGAAGAACGGCGCACTCTCACGCCCATTGATGAAATTCCCAAAGTCATGGTCGATGCTGTCCTGGCCATTGAAGACACGCGATTTTTCGAACATGGTGGCGTGGACTACAAGGGCATGCTGCGCGCTGCCTTGGCCAACCTCGGCAAAGTGAAAAGCCAAGGCGCATCCACTATCACGATGCAAGTTGCGCGCAATGTGTATTTATCTACCGAGAAAACATACACCCGCAAGATCTATGAAGTTCTGCTGACTTTTAAGCTAGAGCACCTTTTATCCAAAGAGAAAATTCTGGAAATCTATATGAACCAGATTTTTCTTGGACATCGTGCCTATGGTTTTGCGGCTGCAAGCGAGGTGTATTTTGGTAAGCCGCTGAAAGATGTCACGATTGCCGAGGCAGCCATGCTTGCAGGCCTGCCAAAGGCTCCTTCGGCCTACAACCCCATCAGCAACCCTAAGCGCGCCCGCATTCGACAGCTCTACATCATTGAGCGCATGGCAGAGAACGGCTTCATCACCGCTGAACAGGCACGTATTGCACGTGATGAGCCACTCCAGCTTCGCAACGCCAGCCACAGCGACAGAGTGAATGCCGATTACGTGGCCGAAATGGCTCGCCAACTGGTTTACGCGCAGTATGGAGACGAAGCCTACACACGTGGCTTGAACGTCTACACCACACTTAACGCCAGTGAGCAAGAAGTTGCGTATGCCGCTCTTCGCAAGGGCATCATGGACTACGAGCGTCGCCAACGCTACCGAGGCCCAGAAAAATTCATTGCACTGCCCAATGACAAAGAAGCCCGAGAAGATGTCATTGATGACACGCTCGCCCAACACCCAGACAACGGCAATGTGCTCGCCGCTGTTGTACTGGAGGCAAGCGCCAAATCATTAACCGTTCAACGACCCGATGGAGAAACATTGGTCATCACCGGTGAAGGACTCAAACCCGTGGAATCGGGGCTGAGTGACAAAGCTGCGCCCAACATCAAAATCCGCCAAGGTGCGGTAATTCGCGTCATTGAGACGGCCAAAGGCAAATGGTCAGCTACGCAGCTTCCAGAAGTTGAAGGCGCTTTCGTGGCAGTTGAACCCCGTACCGGCGCTATTCGTGCTTTGGTCGGTGGATTTGATTTCCAGAAAAACAAGTTCAACCACGTCACACAAGCCTGGCGTCAACCTGGTTCATCATTCAAACCATTTATTTTCTCTGCGGCATTAGAAAAGGGTGTTGGCCCAGCCACCATGGTCAACGATGCACCCTTGTTTTTTGGTTCTGGCGTCACCGGGGGGCAGCCTTGGGAACCACGCAACTACGACAACAAGTTTGAAGGGCCCATGTCCGTACGGACTGCTCTGGCCAAGTCCAGAAACATTCCATCGATTCGGGTTTTAGACTTTGCCACACCCAAATTCACACAAGAGTGGATCACCCGGTTTGGCTTTGATGCCAGCCGCCATCCCGCCTATCTGACCATGGCGCTGGGTGCTGGTGCTGTGACGCCGATGCAAATGGCCACGGCATTTTCTGTGTTTGCCAATGGTGGCTATCGAATCAACCCTTGGCTGATTTCGAAAATCACCGACCACAAGGGTCGCATCCTGTCTGAATATGTTCCTAAGCCTTTGGAGCAACAGCAACGTGCGATTGAACCTCGCAATGCGTTTGTCATGAACAGCATGCTGCAAACCGTCGCAAAGTCTGGGACAGCCGCTCGCGCGCAGGCCACACTCAAACGCCCTGACTTGTATGGCAAGACAGGAACCACCAATGATGCCGTCGATGCATGGTTTGCTGGATTCCAGCCCACCTTGGCAGCTATCACCTGGATTGGCTATGACAACCCTCGCAACCTCGGCTCTCGAGAGACCGGCGGCGGATTAAGCCTCCCTATTTGGATCAGCTTTATGCAACATGCGCTGAAAGATGTACCTGTTGCCACCTATCCCGTTCCGGAAGGCGTGGTGAATATGGGGGGTGAGTGGTTCTTTGATGAGTACACAGGAGCATCTGCCGTCACCAGCTTAGGCATGGATAACAGCTTCAATCCCTCAGAGCCAACTGAGCCCCCCCCTCCCGAAGAACGCAGCCGAATTCTCGATTTATTTCGCAACTAGGCCCTAACAAAAAAGTCCCAGTGAACAAACACTGGGACTTTTTCAAATCGGCACACTCAGCTAATTTAGGCCAGCTTCGCTGAAAACGTCAGGTCCAGGCCTCCTTGCGCACTGGCGAAGCGACTTAAATTTTCAAAAAACTCTCCACCGCCCTTGGTATCTTTCCAGCACTGCCCATCAAATTTATAGTGAAAGCCCCCAGCCTTGGCTGCTAGCCAAATTTCGTGCAGTGGCTTTTGCTGGTTAATCACAATTTGCGTTTTATTGGGAAAGACCAAAGTCACAAGGCCTCCCACGCGCTGCGCATCAATGTCCGCATCGACGTCGTCATTAAGACGGTCGCAGGATTGCTCAACAGCTAGCAACAGTTGTTCAGCTCTATCTAAATATTCAAGGTCGGTCATTACAATCCACTCATGTTGAATGCTTCCCAAATTTTAGTCAGGTGCATTGCCCTTGCCGTTTGTACGGCGGCGCTCAGTGCTTGTGGTCAACGCGGTGAACTGTATTTACCTACAGAGCCGGCAGCCAAGGATCGAGCTACCTTGCCCGATACCGTGCTTCCATCCGTGTCTACCCCTTCCAAGTAGTACAAAAAACCGACTCGCAGCTGCGCCTCCTGCGGGTTGCGTTGTATCAAGCGCATGTTCGGCCATCCCCTCTACAGTGCATGTTTGCATTCACGAGACATATACCTCGATGGCCATCGAACTCTATCGCGACAGTACACACGCTTGCCTGATGTTCACGGATCTGATGGAGGAAGATGGCCAAGCTGTTCAGTGCAACCAGTTTCTCATCGTTGACAACGGAACAGGAGCCATCATTGATCCGGGCGGAAACTTGGCTTTCAATGAACTCTTCATGGGGATGACGCGGCATTTCCCGCCGAAAAATCTATCGTATGTGATTGCATCTCACGCAGATCCCGACATCATTGCCTCACTCGATCGCTGGATGACCAGCACCAAGGCATCACTGGTCATTTCACGTGTTTGGGAACGTTTTGCGCCCCACTTCACGAAAGTGGGGAAAACTGAAAACAGGGTGATTGGTGTTCCAGACTCAGGGGGGCGCTTGCCGCTCGGAAACAGTGAATTGGTTTTACTGCCCGCTCACTTCATGCACTCTGAGGGCAATTTCCATTTTTACGACCCGGTCAGCCGCATCCTGTTTACGGGTGACTTGGCGGTTTCTATGACCACGGGTGCAGAAGCTCGCAAACCCGTGGTCAATATCAAAGCACATATACCGCGCATGGAAGCATTCCATCGACGCTACATGGTGTCCAATAAAATCCTGCGCCTTTGGACCAAGATGGCGCGCCAACTTGATGTGCAAATGCTAGTGCCACAACATGGCGCGCCCATTCTTGGGAAGAAGGCTGTCGAGGATTTTTATTGCTGGATTGAAAATCTGGAATGCGGCATCGACATTTTCAACGAGCAAAACTACCAGGTACCGTCGGCGTACATTGACCCCGTCACTCGACAAATGCGTGCGCCATTGCCTGCAGCGGCTACTACGGCCTAACGGCTGACTGCATGCGCCGCCGCTGGTGCCAGCGCCACAGCCGCCAAGCCTGTAATGCGGCAACCACGGCCACGTAGTACCAGACTTCCTGGGTATTGTTCTTGCCCTCACGCATCCAATAAAAGTGCAGCAATACCAGCCACGCCGCAAGGTGCACCATACGGTGCACCCGTTTCCAGCGCTTGCCGCCCAAAGTACGGATTGCGGCCTGGAACGAGGTGGCTGCAAGCACCGCCAACAACAACCACGCAAGCATGCCCACCGTAATAAATGGGCGCTCCAATACGTCTTGCCACATCTCCTGCCACTGCCAGCCCACCTCCAACCACGCGTATATGAGAGCGTGCAGCACGGCATAGAAAAAGCTAAAAAGACCCAGCAGACGACGCAAGCGGCCCAACGCTGTCAGCCCTAGGCCTTGCTGCAAAGGAGTCAGGGCCAGCACCAGACACAACCCGCGCAACGCCCAATCCCCTGTGGATCGCAGCAAGGTCTCAGCCGGATTAGGCCCCAGCTCTTGGACCATCAGACGCAGGCCCAGCGTTGCCAGTGGCAGCAGACACAGCAACCACACCGCGGGTTTGATCGTGGCGTGAGACAACCATGTGTTCAGGCGTACTAAGCGCATCAGAAATTACGCTGCAAATCCAAACCGCTGTACAGCTGCGCAACTTGGTCTGCGTAACCATTGAACATCAGTGTTTTGCGCTTGGGCGCAAAAATCCCTCCACCATCCAGTCGCCTTTCAGTGGCTTGGCTCCATCGCCGGTGAGGCACCTCGGGGTTCACGTTCGAATAAAAACCATATTCCTGTGGTGCAGACTTCATCCACGCGCTTTGGGGCATTTGCTCCACAAAACGAATCTTCACAATGCTTTTGGCACTCTTAAATCCATACTTCCATGGCACCACCAACCGCAATGGTGCACCGCTTTGCTTAGGTAAAACACGTCCATACATGCCGAAACTCAGAAGTGTGAGTGGATGCATCGCTTCATCCAGACGCAGACCCTCGGTGTAAGGCCACTGCAGCACACGACTTTTCAAGCCGCGCATGTGCTGCGCATCGGCAACCGTCACAAACTCTACAAATTTGGCACTGCCCAGTGGCTCCACCCGGCGAATCAGCTCTGCCAGTGAATAACCAATCCAAGGGATGACCATGCTCCACCCCTCTACACAGCGCAAGCGATAAATACGCTCCTCCATAGGGCTGAGTTTGAGCAAGTCTTCCAGCGCCCAGCGCCCCGGCTTGCGCACCAGACCTTCCACTTCGACAGACCAGGGGTCAATAGGAAGCTCCTGCGCATAGCGCGCTGGGTCTGCCTTGTCTACGCCAAATTCGTAGAAGTTGTTGTACCCCGTTGCATCTTCGTAAGGGGTGAGTGTTTCCGTCGTACGCGTGCCAGGCAGTTTTGAAGACACATGCGCTAAAGTAGACGGCGGGACACCAGCCAATGCCTCGCGCTGCGCCCATACACCCAGCCCGGTGCCAGCCACGCCGCCAGCCAACCACTTCAGGTACTGCCTGCGCTCTGCATAAAACGCCTGCGATGTAATTTCACTGCTGTTGATCGTCATACATACCCCTTACTTGCAAGACCGTGCAGACATTGTCTAACGAATTGAACCTGCAGAGATAATGTGGCATATGGCACTTTTAGCGGAAGGTATTCTCAAGCTGCACTGGGACCAAACTGTTCCTGTGAATGTCGCGCACATCCTCAAACAAATGGGTGTCCGCCTACAATTGCAGATCAATCTGGCTTACAGCGCGCTGTTGTCCATCTCCAGTGACAACCAGGCGCACATTGTGCTGAGTCAGCAACTGCCCAATGTGCACCAGCGCTACGTAGTGGCCCATGCACTGGCCCATGTGGCCTTGCACCATTTGCGTCCCGGCATGTCGCAGGTGATTCACATCAGCGAAGATTTCCGGCTCGACTTCAACCAGCGCCACATGCAGGAAGCCAATGACTTTGCTCTGCGCTTGCTGATGCCAGACATGGCCTTGCGCTACGCGCTAGACACCATGCAGGCACGCGATGCGCGGGAGGTGGCCCATGTTTTCTCTGTGCCCGAGCTGTTTGTGAAACAGCGCATGGCTGAGCTAGGTTTGGCCTTTGCCCGTGCTGTACCGCGCCACCAACTGGGTTTCACCATTGATGTGGATTGACTAAGCCAAGGTGCTCAAGAACTGCGTCATCGCTTGATTGACTGGCGCAGGGTGCGTTAAATTGGGCGCGTGACCTGCGCCTGCAATCTCCACCCATTGCGACTGCGGCAAGGTCTGCACCATGGCCTTGGCACGCTCAGGCGCAATCGCGCGATCATCGCTACCGTGAATGACCAGCGCGGGCACCTGAATTTGCGCAATTTTTTGCGAGATATCGTCACGCTGCCCCAAAGTGGTAAAGCACTGCACCAGGTTGGCCGCGTCCACCTGTTTCCACTTGATCTTCCACTCATTTGCACCGTCCCAGTGGTTGCCCAAGATGAAGGACTCTACGGTTGCGGCCATGCCATCATCCATACCGCTTTGCACCCAGCGCTGCACCATGGCCATGTGGTGTGGCATCAGCGTCGGGTCTTCCGGCATGGCCTGCGTATCAATCAAAACCAAGGCACGCACAACTTCAGGGTGCGTCAACGCGCAGCGCAGCGACAGGTAACCGCCTTGCGACATACCCACCAGCACTGCCTGCTGTACACCAAGATACGCCAGTAGCGCGGCCAAGTCATCGGCCGAGTCGTAATAGCTAAATGGCGCGCACGTGCCGGGCGTGGCGGTTTGGCCGTGGCCACGCTCATCCCAGGCAATACAGCGGTAGCTGTCTTTTAACGCGGCCGCTTGCGGATCAAACATGCTGTGGTCCATCAGCAGGCCATGCGAGAACACCAGCACGGGTTTGCCTTCGCCCCCGCTGTCGGTATAAAAGAGCTTCTGACCATTGATCGCAGCAAAAGGCATGCCGGTTTCCTTGAATGATGCGGAGCTGTCATCTTAGAAAGCGATGTGCCGCAGCCAGCAGCGGGCAAACCCGTTGCTGCTGTCACGCAGTGGATTTAGGCCAGCGCACGCTGAATTAGAATTTTTTGCACATCGCTGGTGCCTTCATAGATCTGGCACACGCGCACGTCGCGATAGATGCGCTCCACCGGGAAGTCATTCACCACGCCGTAGCCCCCCAGGGTCTGAATGGCCATGCTGCACACGCGCTCAGCCATTTCGCTGGCAAAGAGCTTGGCCATGGCAGCCTCCTTCAGGCAGGGCAAGCCAGCATCGCGCAAGCTGGCGGCGTGCCATATCAATTGCCGAGCCGCTTCAATGTGCGTTGCGCACTCTGCCAGCCTGAAACCTACCGCCTGGTGATTGAAGATGGGCTGGCCAAAGCTTTCACGCTCTTTGCTGTATTGCAGCGCACATTCAAAGGCTGCGCGTGCCATGCCCACGCTTTGCGCAGCAATACCGATGCGCCCGCCTTCCAGCGCCGACAAGGCAATCTTGTAGCCCTCTCCTTCCGCACCAATCAAGTTGGTTGCGGAGATGCGGCAGTTCTCCAGATTGATCTGCGCTGTGTCACTGCTGTGCTGGCCCAGTTTTTCTTCCAGCCGCGCCACCTGATAACCGGTGTTGGAGGTGGGCACCAGAAAGGCGCTCATACCTTTCTTGCCTGCGGCCTTGTCTGTGACAGCAATCACAATGGCCACATGGCCGTTCTTGCCACTGGTGATGAACTGTTTGACACCGTTGATCACATAGTCACCACCATCTTTGATGGCCGTGGTGCGCAGCGCACTGGCATCGCTGCCCACATGTGGCTCAGTCAGGCAGAACGCGCCCAGCATCTGTCCTTGGGCCAGTGGGCGCAGCCATTGCTCTTTTTGCTGGGCATTGCCGTACTTCATCAAAATGGCGTTGACCGGGCAGTTGGTCACACTGATCACCGTGCTGGTGCCTCCATCTCCAGCCGCAATTTCTTCCAGTACCAGCGCCAGACTGATGTAGTTCAGCCCAGCGCCGCCCAGCTCTTCGGGCACACAAATGCCATATGCACCCAACTGCGCCAGCCCCTGATGCACATCCTTGGGAAAGTGGTGCTCCTTGTCCCAGCGAGCGGCGTGCGGCGTAATTTGTTCACGCACAAAGTCACGTACCGCATCGCGGATCATTTCCTGATCAGGGGTTAGCAGCATGTTTTGTCTCCAGTCGATGTAATTTGTTTTAGATAAAATCAACCTCTAGCGCAATGCACACAAGCGCAAGTCGCTCATGTTTTTGCGTTTTACCCGATATCCACACGCACACCGTCATGGCGCAGCACACGCCCACCATCGGCCGGTGTGATGCTGGCCAGCGTTTGCACCATGCCTTGCACGCTTTGCGCCACCGTCAAGGGGGCCGCAGAGCCGCCCATCGCGGTTTGGACCCAGCCCGGGTCCAGTGCCACCAACGTGGCTCCGGGCCACTGCGGCTGTGAAGCAGCCACCACCATGTTCAGCGCAGCTTTGCTAACGCGATACAGCCAGGCATCTGGCTGCGCACCACGCAGCAGCGACATTTCGCTACTCATCAACCCGAAAACACCGCCAGTGGCCGCAACCAACGGCGCTACCTGAGGCAGCACCTGCATGGCCCCCAGCACATTGGTGTGCATGACCCGGTCAAACTCTTCTTGCGAAGGGGGTGTATCGGCATTCAGATCACTCCACATGCCAGCCACATACAGCGCCAGATTGATCTCTTCGCCCTCCAGCTGCCAAGCCAGGCCACTCACACTGGCTGGATTGGCCACATCCACCACCAGTACTTCGGCACCTGCCGCCTGCAGACGGGCTTTGTCGGCCGCTTGGCGCACAGTGGCAATGACGCGGTGGCCGTCTGCCACATAGGCCTGCACCAGCCCAAAGCCAAGACCGCGAGACGCACCAATAATCAATACCAAGGCCATGACTGCTCCTGTGTGAACCTAAAAAATCAGTGCCCAATCACCTGCCAACGCTCCATAACCAGGCACAAGAAACAACTGACTCAGTTGCCTGCGCCATCCCCGAGCTGCTCTGACGTAATCTGCACGCGGTAGCGCTGCTCCATCTGCTCTTGTGTTTCGGTGGGTGGCGTCAACCCTATCTGGGCATGCACCATCTGGTTCATGCTGGGCAGCGCAGTGCGCTCTACCTGGGCCTGGGCATGCCACAGCTTGGAGCGCATCAAGGCTTTGGCGCAGTGCAGATAGGCTTCCTGCACCTGCACTTCAATCACCAGCTTGGGCTGGAAATTGGGGGCTGCAAACCGTGCTGTGCAATGGCTTTCATCACGCAACTTGGCCAGACCGTTGACGCGCAAGGTTTCCTGAATCCCCGGCACCATGAACAGCAGCCCAATGCGCGGGTCATGCAGCAAATTGCACAGACTATCCAGGCGGTTGTTACCACCGGCATCGGGGATCCACAGCGTCTGCGCATCGGGTGCATGCACAAAACCAGGAGCACCACCCCGTGGAGAAGCATCCATCAGGCGGCCAGCAGCACCGCCCGTGGCCACCACGCAAAACGGTGACAACGCAATAAAGCGCAGGCAATGCGCATCCAGATCGCTGCGCTGCTTGAGCACAGCCCTCTCGCCCGGCATGGCATACAGCTGGCGCAGTTGCGTTTCAGTGGTAATCATGCAGCGTCCTCTGTCCATTCACGTTGATTGCGGTGAATAGCGCCATACAGGCCCAGATATTCACGCCAGGAGGGGTCATAGGCCACGTGCAGCTCGGCTTTCAGGCCGGGAGCATGCTCCGCACCCAACCGGTTAGCCAGTTGCATGGCGTAGTCTGGGTCATCCACATAGAACGCCACAGTGCGCCATTGCATGCCTTCCATGCGCGCAAACGCCTGAATGCCACGCTGCAGCCGCTGCAGTTCAGCATCCAGTGCATCGTGGGCATCGCGCACGCTGTCCAAGGTTTCTTGGCTGGAGAACGGCAAACGCCACGTCAAAAAGTGGGGCAGATCAGCGCGCGTTGCCAGTGCATTTGCGCTGTCATGGAACGTTAAAAGGTCAGGTACCTCATCTGCATCAGCATCCCGTGCGCGAACCTCCAGCGAGATCCATCGATCCTGCGCTTGCTGGGGATAGTCATAGCTGCGCCCCAATGTGTCACGCTGGAAGGCGTCAAAGACCGAAGGAAACTGCGACAGCGGCTGCCTGCCATCCACCTGCTCGCTGGACTCTGCAAATTCAATGGGCCCTACGCGCACAGAAAAGTCCCACTCACCAAGCACATGGTCCAGCAAAATGAATGCCATGTGGCGCGCATGCTCCTGCATCTCTGCGGGGATGTCTTTACTGAATGACAGCTCCAAGCCAAGGATGCCTCCCGCGTCGTAATGCGCAACCAGCACATCTGTGCAGGACAGCTCGAAACCTTGCATACCCATTGAAAACTCAGGATTGAGCGTGCGGTTACGGAATGCCTGCACACCGTAAGACACACCCTGTGGCGCATTGCGCACCAATGCCTGCACATTCTCAAACTGCTCAATATTGCCGTGGGCGGTGAAGACCAATTTGCCCCCTAGCTCTTTCAGTCGCCCTTCCAGCTCGATCGACAACTCGGGAGCGTAAGGCTGCAGCAACGCATTGGCCTGCTCGACAAACTCGGCCCCCTCCAGCGCTTCCAATCTGGGCAGATGATCTGAAAAATCGCTCCAGAAAGCATCTATCTGCTGCACACCCAGCGGTACTGCTGCAACGTGGTCGTTTTCGTGTGTATTTGCGCTCATGCGTAGCTCCTGTCAAAAGGTCGCCGCCGCATGGAGGTGCGTGCATGCGACCGGTGGCACATGACCTGACTGTAAGCCAAGGCATGTGCCATGCTCGTGCGTCAGAGCAGCTCAATCGCCATGGCTGTACCTTCACCACCGCCGATGCACAAGGTCGCCAGACCCTTCTTCTTGCCATGGGTTTGCAGCGCATGAATCAGCGTCACGATAATGCGCGCGCCACTGGCGCCAATCGGGTGACCCAAGGCACAGGCACCACCATGCACATTGACCTTGTCGTGTGGCACATTCAGCTCGGCCATCAAGGCCATGGGCACCACGGCAAAAGCTTCATTCACTTCCCACAAATCCACGTCTTGTGCCGTCCAGCCTGCTTTCTTCAGCGCCTTTTCGGTGGCACCCACTGGGGCGGTGGTGAACCACTCCGGCGCTTGTGCGAACGAGGCGTGAGAGACAATTTTGGCCAGTGGCTTGCAGCCCAGCTGCTTGGCTGTAGACGCACGCATGAGCACCATGGCAGCAGCCCCATCGTTGATGCTGGAGCTGGATGCTGCTGTGATGGTGCCGTCTTTTTTGAACGCAGCTTTCAGGCTGGTGATCTTGTCCAGCTTGGCCTTGGCCGGGCCTTCGTCCACGCTGACCGTCACCTCGCCCTTGCGTGTTTTGACGGTCACAGGCGTGATTTCGGCATCAAATGCACCGCTTTGGGCGGCTGCCTGTGCACGCTGCACACTGGCCATGGCATACGCGTCTTGCTGCTCGCGGGTAAAGCTGTATTTGGCGGCACAGTCCTCGCCAAAAGTACCCATGGAACGACCGGCTTCGTACGCATCTTCCAGACCGTCGAGCATCATGTGGTCATAGACCTTGTCATGGCCCATGCGGTAGCCACCACGGCCTTTCTTGAGCAGATAAGGGGCGTTGGTCATGCTTTCCATGCCCCCGGCAATCATCACGTCACGGCTGCCGGCAATCAGTTGGTCGTGGGCCAAGATTGTGGCCTCCATGCCTGCGCCACACATTTTGGAAAGTGTCACGGCTCCCGTGCTTTGCGGCAGACCGCCCTTGAAACCCGCTTGGCGCGCAGGAGCTTGCCCCTGACCCGCCATCAGGCAGTTACCAAACAGCACTTCTTCCACTTTTTCAGGCGCAATACCTGCGCGCTCAATCGCTGCCTTGATGGCAGCTCCGCCCAGATCGTGCGCGGCCAGGTCCGCAAAATCACCCTGAAATGCACCCATGGGTGTGCGCGCGGCGCTGACGATGACTACGGGGTCTTGGTGTTGGGGCATGTCTGTCTCCTTTGGGTTTGTAAATACCAGTCAACTAAAAACAATCAGTGAGCTGCGCCGGGCTGCAAACACCGGCTGCGGTCATAGGGAAAGACGTCGTGCATATGGCCTTGTGCAATGCGCGCTTGGTGCGCTTGCCAAAAGACTGGTTCCAGCAAATCTGCGTGGTGGCACATGAACACTTCGCGCACGGCAGGGTGACCCAGCAAAAATGGCCCGAAGGTTTCGGGAAACACATCTTTAGGGCCTACGCGATACCAGATCTCGCTGCCCATGGCTTCTTCTTCGGTGCGCGGCTCGGGCACGCTGCGAAAGTTGCAGTCCGTGAGGTATTCAATCTCGTCATAGTCATAGAACACCACCTTGCCGCCACGCGTCACGCCAAAATTTTTCCACAGCATGTCGCCCGGAAAAATATTGGCTGCCACCAGCTCTTTGATGGCATTGCCATATTCAACCACCGCACGTTCCATGGCTTTGCGGGGCCCCTCGTGCTCCAGGCCTGCATCAAAGCACTCTTGCAAAAACATGTTCAACGGCAGCAATCGGCGCTCGATATAGAGGTGGCTGATGATGACTTCCTGCTGGCCATCTCCATCGCGGTCACTGATCTCCAACTGGCTGGGCGCGTGCGCTTGAATCTCGGCAATCAGCTCCTGGCTGAAGCGTGCACATGGAAAAGCCACCAGGCTGTACTCCATGGTGTCAGCCATGCGCCCGACACGGTCGTGCTGCTTGACCAGCAGGTACTTGCCTTTCACCTCAGCCCGCGTGGTCTCTTTGGGTGCAGGAAATTTATCTTTGATGAGCTTAAAGACATAGGGAAAACTGGGCAGGTCAAACACCAGCATCACCAACCCCTTGATACCCGGTGCGATACGAAACTGGTCACTGGAATGGCGCAGGTGGTGCAGAAATTCTCGATAAAAAAGCGTTTTCCCCTGCTTGGCCAAGCCCAGCGCGCTGTAGATTTCACCGCGTGGTTTGCGCGGCATTAACGCGTGCAAGAACTCCACATAGGCACTGGGCACCGCCATATCCACCATGCAGTAAGCACGTGCAAAACTGAAAAGACCATGCAGATCGTCTTCAGTCAACAGCGCTGCATGCAATACCAAACCACCGGCCTGCGCATGCAAAATTGGAACCGCCAGGGGCACTTCGGTGTAACCCGTAATGATCTTGCCAACCAAGTACGCAGCCTTGTTGCGAAAGAACAGACTGTAGAGCACCTGTATTTGAAAATTGGCTCGCAGCGTAAGGCCTTGCAGGCGCTCTTTGATACGCGCAGCCAATGCATCCACATCACGCTGCAGATCCTCAAAAGAGCCATCCAGATTCAGCTGCTCAATAATGCGCACCAACGTTGCTGGCAGTGCGTCTAGATTTCCGGGGTAGTACGCACGGTAGGCTGGCTCATGGGCACTTTCCAAAAACTCCGTACTGACCGCAGGCCGTACAAAAATAAAGTCGTTGTGAAAGTGCGTGCGATGCAAAATTTTGGTGGTGACCGAATTGAAGAAAGTCTCGGCCAGCTCTGGCTGCAGGTGCCCCACCATCAGGCCTATGTAGTGCAGCTTGACTTGCTGCCATACCGCCATGGGCAAGCTTTCAGCGCCGAACACTTGTGCAAGTTGTGCCACACACTCTTGAACACGCTGGTCATAGAAGGCAATGCGCTCACGCTGGGCACGCTGCTGCGTCACCCAGTCTGCCTGTTCAAAGCGCTGCTTTGCGGCCTGGGATGCCGCCCGAAATAGCTGATAGTGGCGATTCACGCCATCCATCATGGCCTGCGCAATCTCATAAGCCTGAGGAGCATCCAGTCGTTGAGGAAACATGACAGAAATTCTCGCTCCTACAGGCTATAGGGAGTGATCAATCACGCTGGCGTTCAGCCACCAGTTGCACCGCACGCTGGTGAATTTCGTGAAGGCCACCAACACCGGGCACGGTCATTTCCAGATTCGTGATCAAGCCGTTGTGCAGGCTGTAGCACCAGCTGTGCAGGCTGACTTTTTGACCCCTTGCCCATGCATCACGCATCACTGTGCTTTGCGCCACGTTGACCACCTGCTCAATGGCATTGAGCTCACACAGCACATCATGACGGTGCTGAACCGGGGTGTCCTTGAGCAAGTTGTAGTGCTTGTCGCGCACATCACGTACATGGCGCGTCCAGTTATCAACCAGCCCCAAACGCATGCCTTCCAGCGCGGCCAGCACACCGCCACAGCCGTAGTGGCCCACCACCATCAAGTCCTCCACCTTCAGGTGATCAACCGCGTACTGAATGGTGGACAAACAGTTCAGATCACTGGGCACCACGACATTGGCAACGTTGCGGTGCACAAAGACTTCGCCCGGCTCCAGACCTGTGATCTGGTTGGCTGGCACGCGGCTGTCTGAGCAGCCAATCCACATGTAGCGTGGTTTTTGCTGTGCCATCAACCCGGTGAAGAAACCGGGACGATCGCGTTCCATCTGCGCGGCCCACGCTTTGTTGTGGACAAACAGGTCGTCGATGGAGGTGCTGGTAGTCATGTGGCGTTCCTTATCTCGTTCATGAAACGGCGCGGGACGGCGGTCTGTGCCTCAGCAAGTTTCCGCAAACAATTCGCGGCCAATCAACATGCGGCGAATCTCACTCGTGCCTGCGCCAATCTCGTAGAGTTTCGCATCTCGCCACAAACGACCGAGGGGATATTCATTGATATACCCATTGCCACCATAGATTTGTACACCCTCGCCAGCCATCCAAGTGGCCTTCTCGGCACACCACAAAATGACGCTGGCGCAGTCTTTGCGTACCTGGCGCACGTGGTCGGTGCCCAGCATGTCCAGGTTCTTGGCCACGGTGTAGGCAAACGAGCGTCCAGCCTGCAACACCGTGTACATGTCGGCCACTTTGCCCTGAATGAGCTGAAACTCACCAATGCTCTGGCCAAACTGCTTGCGGTCATGAATGTAGGGCACCACGTTGTCCATCACGCTTTGCATGATGCCCAGCGGGCCGCCGGTGAGCACGGCGCGCTCGTAGTCCAGGCCGCTCATCAGCACCTTGGCACCATTGTTTAGCCCGCCCAGAATGTTTTCTGCGGGCACTTCCACGTTGTTAAAAACCAGCTCCCCGGTATGGCTGCCGCGCATACCCAGCTTGTCTAATTTTTGTGCAATCGAAAAACCCGGCATGCCTTTTTCAATCAGGAACGCCGTCACGCCGCGTGCACCCATCTCAGGCTCTGACTTGGCGTAGACCACCAGCGTGTCCGCATCCGGGCCATTGGTGATCCACATCTTGTTGCCGTTGAGCAGGTAGTAGCCACCCTTGTCTTCAGCCTTGAGCTTCATGCTGATGACGTCAGAGCCTGCGCCCGGCTCACTCATCGCCAGCGCGCCGACATGTTCGCCACTGATCAGCTTGGGCAGGTATTTGGCTTTTTGCGCTTCGGTGCCGTTACGGTTGATCTGGTTGACACACAGATTACTGTGCGCGCCGTAGCTCAGGCCCACAGAGGCGCTGGCGCGCGAGATTTCTTCCATGGCCACCATGTGCGCCAGATAGCCCATATTGGCGCCGCCGTACTGCTCGGGCACCGTAATGCCCAGCACCCCCAGTTCACCAAACTTTTGCCACACATCCATCGGAAACTGGTCGGTGCGGTCAATCTCGCCAGCACGTGGTGCGATCTCGGTTTGCGCAAACTCGCGCACGGCATCGCGCAGTGCATCAATGTCTTCACCCAGTTGAAAGTTCAAACCTGGCAGATTGTTCATGCTGTTGTCTCCTTGTTAGTTATGAATTGGCCAGCTGTCTTTGTGCAGCCTTACTTTCCCGCAATACTTTCGCGCCCCTGCACCGCCATCAGCGTGCATTGCATGGTGGCGCAGAGTTTTTCCTGGCCATCGTTGATGGCATATGCACGCCCTTCGGCCACCACAATGGTGCGCCCTGGTTTCAGTACCCGCCCTTCACAGCGAAAGCGCTGCCCCCTGGCCGGCGCCAGCAGATTGATCTTGAACTCAATGGTCAGCACCCCCGCATCGGCAGGCATCAAGCTAAAGCCCGCGTACCCACACGCCGAATCCAGCGCCGTAGACAGCATGCCCGCGTGGATAAAGCCGTGCTGCTGCGTCAACGCAGGCGCCCAGTCAAAACTGATATCAACCTCTCCTGGCGCGACATGCGTCAGTTGCGCCCCCAAGGTTGCCATGGCCCCTTGCAGCACAAAACTTTCGCGCAGACGTTGCAGCGCTTCCTGATCCGCCATGTTGTCTCCTTTGCCTGCTTGCATCGCATTGGCGTGGAATTCTTTGATTCCTTTTACGTTAACGTCAATTATGCAGCTTTTGGTTTGGCGAGTTTGCGCAAAAGTGACTTGGCCTCTTTTTCATGGGTGCGCACCTCATCGAGCGTGACTTGCAAATCTTCCATCCGCTCTTCCAGTTGCTGGCGGTGCTGGCCCAGCACTTGCAAAAAGCGCTCCAGCTGCACGCCCGTGTCGCGCGGGCTGTCATACAGCTCAATGATTTCTTTGGCCTCCACCAGCGACAAGCCCAGGCGCTTGGCACGCAGCGTCAAGCGCAAGCGGGTGCGATCACGCGGGCTGTACACGCGGGTGCGGCCTCCTGCACCTTGCCGCTCAGGCTGCAGCAAGCCCATGTCTTCGTAAAAGCGAATGGCGCGTGTGGTCAGGTCAAACTCCTGGGCGAGATCGCTGATCGAATAGGTTGTGGATGCGGGAATGGGTTTACTCATACACAGCATTATTGACGTGAACGTCAACGTCGAACAAACCCGGTCACAGCACGCCTGCATTTTTTGACCCAAAATTGCCCCCCATCACCGATTTTCTTTTTGACCTATGGATTTGCAGCCCCGCGCCGCCTGCCCCTGCGGGCGCAACACTGCCAAAGGCAAAGCTGTGGCTTACACAGACTGCTGCGGCCGGTTTGTAGAGCACTTTGACACCATGCCCGCCCCGGATGCCGAGCACCTGATGCGCTCGCGCTACAGCGCTTTTGCGCTGAAAAACGCGGCCTACCTGCTGGCTACCTGGCACAGCAGCCAGCGCCCTGCCGAGCTGGACTTTGAAGCGGGCGCCAAATGGCTGGGGCTGCAGGTCAAAGACTTTCAGCCCACGGGTGCAAGCACTGCCGAAGTTGAATTTGTGGCCCGCTTTCGCGTGGCGGGGCGCGCCGTTCGCCTGCATGAGCGCAGCCGCTTTGTCTGCGAAGCAAACCGCTGGTTCTACGTTGACGGCGATCAGTTTTGAATTCTCCGATCCCTTTTCCTCTTTTTTGCGCAGGCACACCCTGCACGAACAGCCATGCCATTTGAAGCCATCTTGTTCGACTGTGACGGCGTCCTGGTAGACAGCGAACTCATCACCAACAGCGTGCTGCACGCCATGCTCAACGAGGCCGGCTGGGTCCTGTCAGAAGACGACTGCATGCGCACCTTCATTGGCAAAACCGTGCGCAGCGAAACGGCCCGCATTGAGGCGGAAACCGGCAAGCCCTTGACCGATGCCTGGATGGCAGAGTTTTATGAGCGGCGCAATGCACGCCTGCGCGCCGAGCTGGTGGCCGTTGACGGCGCGCTCGACGCCGTGCGCCAGGTGCACGCACAGCTGCACGGCAACATCGCTGTGGCCTCAGGGGCTGACAAGCCCAAGGTGCTCATGCAGTTGGAGAAGGTGGGCATGCTGCCTTATTTTGGTGAACTTGTTTTCAGCGGTCACGACCTGCCGCGCACCAAGCCCTGGCCCGATGTGTATCTGGCAGCCGCCACGGCCGTTGGCATTGCTCCCCAGCGCTGCCTGGTGATTGAAGACTCGGTGCCCGGCCTCACCGCCGGCGTGCGCGCCGGTGCCACTGTCTGGGGCTACTGCCCCCGAGTCAACGCCCACTCCACACCCGAGCAATTGATGGCTGCCGGGGCAACGTTTGTCTTCGACAACATGGCTGATCTGCCGTGCCTGCTGGCCGCAGCCAACACAGCATCTTAAAAGAGAGCTGCTTGCGCTTACCCAGCAATGTTTTCAAAGTGTTTTCATATTGAAAACGTTGACTGGAATACGCTAACAGCTCCTTTTTTATAGATAAGACCTCATAGCGCCATGCCAGCTTTGGGGGCCTCGCCTGCACAACACAGTGGCGAAATATAGAATCTGCGCAAGATCAAGGTTTTGCCCAATAGGCGCTTAGAGGGCGTCGTGCAAATCTGTAGCCTGTTCCGGCTGAATGATCGCCATCCGGCCGCTTTGCAACAGATAAAGCGCCTAGCCCGCAGCGCGGGTCATTCGGAGACACCTTGCCTGACAGCACCGCACAGGGGCTGCCAGATTTTTGTCGGACCATGTTTCAGCCATTGCTTGAGGAGTGCTGATGGGCGAACAGCCTCTTTACGATTTAGCGCCGCTGCTTGAATTGATGGCACTGGGCGCTGTCATTGCGCTGGCACCCTTGCTGTGGGTGTGGCGGCGCAACCGCACTGCGGGGTCTGCGCGCCGCCTCCAGGCACTGGGCTTGCTGACCTTGTTTCTCACCTTTGATCTGGTGATGTTTGGTGCCTTCACGCGCCTGACGGATTCCGGCCTGGGCTGCCCCGACTGGCCCGGCTGCTACGGCAACTCCAGCCCCTTTGGAGCCACCCACGAAATCGCCATGGCCGAAGCCGCCATGCCCACCGGCCCGGTCACGCTCAGCAAAGCCTGGGTAGAGATGATTCACCGCTACCTGGCCACCATGGTGGGCGTGCTCATCATCGCCCTGATGGTGCTGGCATGGCGCGAACACCGCAAAACACCATTGCAGGGCATGCGCCACCCCGCCCTGGCCACGTTCACTCTGTTGTGGGTCCTGGTGCAAGGCGCTTTTGGCGCACTGACCGTGACCATGAAGCTGTTCCCCGCCATTGTCACCCTGCACCTGCTCGGTGGTCTGTTCCTGCTGGTGCTGCTGTGTATGCAGGCGGTGGGCCACCAGCAAGCCGTGCTGCGCCAACCACCAGCCCCCATCTCTGCCAGGTTGCGTGCGGGGCTGTGGGCCTGTTTTGCGCTGCTGTTTGCGCAGGTGGCACTGGGCGGCTGGGTCAGCACCAACTACGCCGTCCTGGCCTGCTCCAGCTTCCCCAGCTGCCAAGGCAGCTATTGGCCAGACATGAATTTTGCGCAGGCTTTTGAGCTGTGGCGCCCTCTGGGCATGCTGTCTGACGGCAGCCACATCAGCTTCGCGGCGTTAACTGCCATCCACTACGTGCACCGTCTGGCAGCCTACGCGGTAGTGGCTGCCATGCTGGCCTTGGTCTACGCCATGCGAAACCAGCCTGCTTTGCACAGCCAGCGCCGGTGGCTGCTGGGCTTGATCACGCTGCAGTTCATCACCGGCCTGTCTAACGTTGTATTGGACTGGCCTTTGGTGGCTGCTGTTTTACATACCGGCGGCGCTGCCGCCCTGGTCACCGTGATGACCTGGGCGCTGGCCGCCACCCGCACCGACAGTGTCCCCACGCTGCAAGAAGATAAAAATGCGCCCCACGGCGCACGGAGAGTTGCTGCATGAATGCACAAACTTTGAACGAGTCCTCCAGCTCCCGCTGGAGCCAGTTTTACGCATTGACCAAGCCCCGCGTGGTGCAGTTGATTGTGTTTTGCGCCCTGATTGGCATGGTGCTGGCCGTGCCCGGCCTGCCAACGCTGGCGCAGCTGGGCCATATGGCGGTGGCCTGTCTGGGCATCTGGTTTGTCTCGGCAGCAGCGGCAGCATTTAACTGCCTGGTCGAGCGCCATATTGACGCCAAGATGAAGCGCACCAGCTGGCGCCCCACAGCCAGGGGTGAGCTGTCACCCCAGCAAGCCTTGGCGTTCTCCGCCATCTTGTGCCTGACGGGGGCGGCCATCTTGCTGGCCTTCACCAACCCGCTGACCATGTGGCTGACGCTGGCCACCTTCATTGGCTATGCGGTGATCTACACCGTCATTCTGAAACCCGCCACACCCCAGAACATCGTGATTGGCGGCGCCTCTGGTGCCATGCCCCCCGTACTGGGCTGGGCCGCCATGACCGGCAATGTAGGCCCAGAAGCGCTCATTTTGTTCCTGATCATCTTCCTGTGGACACCCCCGCACTTCTGGGCGCTGGCGCTGTACCGCGTTGAGGATTACCGCAAATCCGGCCTGCCCATGCTGCCCGTCACCCACGGCCCCAAGTACACGCAGCTGCAAATCTTGCTGTACACCTTGGTGCTGTTCGCGGGTTGCCTGCTGCCCGTCATTTTTGGCATGAGCGGCTGGCTGTATCTGGCCGTGGCCTCGGTGCTGTGTCTGGGTTTCAGCTGGTACGCACTGCGCCTGTGGATGAACTATTCCGACGCTCTGGCCCGCAAGACCTTCCGCTTCTCGCTGATCCACCTGAGCGGTGTATTTGCAGCCCTGCTGATTGACCACTACATCGTGGGCTAACACCTCAGCACCCAGGAGACCGTTACGCTGATTCAGACTCCGATTCAGATTCAGCAAGCGTTACCAGCTATAAAAAAAGGCCACATCTGTGGCCTTTTTTGTTGCGCGCATGTGCTGCGCGGCACGAGTGGTCAAGCTTCGGCGTCCCGAGCCTGTTTGCGCTTTTCATGGCGCACTACCAGCCACGCAGCACCCAGCACCATCAGCGCCAGGCCATACCAGGTCAGTGCATAGACTGCGTGGGTGTTGGTGAACTGAATCACCGTCAAGCCTGCCCTGGGCCAGGTGGCTGCCACCGGCTGGCCGGGTACGCCCTGGTCAACAAAGAACGGGGCCACACGGTCCAGCCCCTTGGCCTGTGCAATGGCTTGCACGTCGCGTGAATGCCAGCGGTCTTCGCTGGGTGCGTTCTCGCGCATGAAGCCCCCCTTGGGCTCGCTCAAACGCAGCAAACCCGTCACGGTCACCGTATCGCCCGCAGCATCTGGCGATGCTTCCGCTATACGCTCTGCAACGGCTTTACGCTCCTGCGTTGGGATGAAGCCTCGGTTGACCAGCAATTGCGTGCCATCGGCCTGCTGTAGCGGCGTGAGCAGCCAAAAGCCGGCACCCAGCTCCGTGACTGCCTGCGTCAGCACACTGCGCCCTTGCATCCACTGGCCCTGTGCCTGCACGGCCAGGTACTCGTGGGTATCGGGTGTCACTTGCGGCCATACAGGCTGCGTCGGAACGGCCACAGGCTGGCTATGTACCCGCTCGTTGACACGTTCAATCAAGTCCAGCTTCCAGGCACGGCGTTGCACCTGCCAGGTCCCCAGACTGATAAAGGCAAAAAAAAGGGCGATGCCCGCTATTGCGAGCACCGCCTTTACGAAGGTGGAGCGAGAGCGCTCGCGCGCCCTCGGGGTATCAACCATCATTACTTGCCGTGGCCGCTGTGCTCAGCTGGTGCTGCAGGAGCAGCCTGCTCTGGCACAGCCTCAGGTGCTACAGCTTCTTGCGCTGCGGCTGCTGCAGGCGCTGCGACAGGGGCTGGGGCTGCAGGCTGGCTCAGTGCAGGAATGTCCTTGTGTGCCGGCATCATGTTGGTGTTCATGTGGAACATCACCCAGAGCGTTCCCGCCAAGGTAATGATCACAAACACGATCGCAAAGATCGTGGACATCATGGTCCAGCCACCCTGGATCTTGCCGTTCATGTGCAGGAAGTACACCATGTGCACTACCACCTGAACCACTGCAAACAGACCCAGCACCATCACCACAGTGGTGCGGTTCTGGATCACATCAGCCATCACCAACCAGAAAGGAATGACGGTCAGGATAACGGCCAGGATAAAGCCCTTGATGTAGTCACCCGAAGTGACGTGCAGGTCGTCATGCTCTTCGTGGTGGTCACCATGACCAGCGTGAATATCGTGTGCGCTCATTTACAGCACCCCCATCAGATACACAAAGGTGAACACACCAATCCAGACCACATCCAAGAAGTGCCAGAACATGGACAAGCAGTTCAGGCGACGAACGTTGGCGTGGATCAGGCCCTTTTGCTTGATTTGCACCATCAGCACGACCAACCAGATCAAGCCGAAGGAAACGTGCAAACCGTGGGTGCCCACGAGTGTGAAGAAGGACGACAGGAAAGCGCTGGTCTGGATCGTTGCACCGGTGTGGTAGATGTGCATGAACTCATAGATTTCCACACCCACGAAGGCCAGACCCAGCAAGCCAGTCACGGCCAGCCAGCCCAAAGTGCCATTCACATTCTTCTTTTGCTTTTGCAGCATCGCCAGACCAAAGGTCAGCGAAGACAACAGCAAGAAGGCCGTGTTGATGGCCACCAGCTCTAGGCTGAACAGCTCGGCGCCAGTGGGACCACCGGCATAGCTGCGGCCCAGTACACCCCATGTAGCAAACAGTGCTGCAAAGATGAGGCAGTCGCTCATCAGGTACAGCCAGAAGCCCAGCGAGGTGCCGTTTTCTGGATGGGGTTCGTGCGCGGGATGGTACTCGCGCTGACCCGCTTGAATAGATGTATTAGACATGGCGTGCGAGCTGTTCAGTACGTGCGTCTTCTGTTGCCTGCACTTCAGATGCAGGAATGTAGTAGTCGCGGTTGTAGTTGAAGGTGTGGATGATCGAAGACACGACCACGCCAATGAACGACACGATGGCCAGCCACCAGACGTGCCAGATCAGCGCGAAGCCCAGCACCATGGCGATCATCGAGATAACGAAACCAGCGCCAGTGTTCTTGGGCATGTGCAGGTCTTCAAAGCCCGTTGTCGGACGCTGATAGCCGTGCTTCTTCATGTCCCACCAAGCGTCCACATCGTGAATCACAGGTGTCTTGGCGAAGTTGTACACGGGAGGTGGCGAGGAAGTTGCCCACTCCAACGTACGGCCAGAACCCCATGTGTCGCCGTTGTGGTCGCGCAGCTTGTCGCGCTGGAAGTAGGACACCACCAGTTGCAGCAAGAAAGCACCGATACCAGCAGCAATGATGGCCACACCGACGGCAGCAATCACGAACCAGATTTGCAGGGATTGGTCATCAAAGTGATTGGCACGACGTGTCACGCCCATCAAGCCCAAGATGTACAGAGGCGTGAACGCAACCCAGAAGCCCACCAGCCAGCACCAGAAGGACACCTTGCCCCAGAACTCATTGAGTCGGTAGCCAAATGCCTTGGGGAACCAGTAGTTGATACCAGCCAGCAGACCGAACACCACGCCACCAATGATCACATTGTGGAAGTGAGCAATCAGGAACAGCGAGTTGTGCAGCACAAAGTCAGCAGGAGGAACAGCCAGCAGCACGCCAGTCATACCGCCGATGGCGAAGGTACACATGAAACCGATGGTCCACAGCATGGGCGGCTTGAACTCAATGCGGCCCTTGTACATGGTGAACAGCCAGTTGAAGATCTTCGCGCCCGTAGGAATCGAGATGATCATCGTGGTGATGCCAAAGAAGGTATTCACCGCCGCACCCGAGCCCATGGTGAAGAAGTGGTGCAGCCACACCAACCACGACAGCACAGTGATACACACGGTCGCATACACCATGGAGGTGTAGCCGAACAGGCGCTTCTTGGAGTACGTTGCAACGATCTCTGAGAAGATACCGAACACAGGCAAGATCAGGATGTAGACCTCAGGGTGGCCCCAGATCCAGATCAGATTCACGTACAGCATGGGGTTGCCGCCCAGCTCGTTCGTGAAGAAGTTGGTGCCAAAGTAGCGGTCCATGGACATCAGCACCAAAGCTGCAGTCAAGATCGGGAACGAAGCCACGATCAGTGCATTGGTACACAGCGCAGTCCAGACAAAGACTGGCATCTTCATCAGATTCATGCCTGGAGCGCGCATCTTGATGATGGTGACGATCAGGTTAATACCCGAAAGCGTCGTACCCACACCCGATAGTTGCAGCGCCCAGATGTAGTAATCCAGACCCACTCCGGGGTTTTGATTGCCCAGGTTAGACAGTGCCAGCCAGCCCGATGTCGAGAACTCACCCAGGAACAAGGACACCATCACCAAAACGGCACCGGTGGCGGTCATCCAGAAGGAGAAGTTGTTCAGGAACGGGAAGGAGACGTCACGCGCGCCGATCTGCAGCGGAATCAGGTAGTTCATGAAACCTGTGACCAAAGGCATGGCCACAAAGAAAATCATGATCACGCCGTGCGCCGTGAAAATCTGGTCGTAATGGTGAGGAGGTAGGTAGCCCAGGTTGTCACCAAAGGCCATCGCCTGCTGGATACGCATCATCACCGCGTCAGCAAAGCCACGCAGCAGCATGACGATACCGAGGATGATGTACATGATGCCGATCTTCTTGTGGTCGATCGAGCAAATCCAGTCATGCCACAGCGGGCCCCAGAGCTTGAATTTGGTCAGTGCTGCGAGCATCACCAGACCGCCAAGCACCACGGCAATAAAGGTCCACAGCACGATGGGCTCATGCACCATCGGTATGGAGTCCCAGGTAATCCGCCCGAGGAGCGGATCGTGGGGCATTGTTGTTGGTTCAGACATATCGAGTCTCTTGCTAAATGGCCGAAAAACCGGCCGCAGCCAGCTTTCCGTCCGTCAAAACTGCTTACTGCTGTGCCAAAGCGCGTTGGTCCATCAGGGCCACGACTTGGTCAGCGTTTTCGACAGAGCACACATCGTCAGGCAGGTTCAAGCCTGCCGCCTTCATGTAGGCCGCGCCGCCAGCAGCGTCGATGGCCATCATGTGGTGCATGCACATCTTTCCTTCTTCCACGCACATGTTCAGTACGCGGTCGTACAAGCCTTCTTGCACGGAGGAGAAACGGGTCACTGGGTGACGTTCGCTAGGCTTGACCAGATTCAAATAACTGTCGCGGTCCAGCGCAGTGTTTTCGTCCTTGGCCTTTTGCACCCAGGCGTCAAAGCCTTCGTTGCTCAGGCCATGGAACTTGAATGTCATGCCAGAGAAACCAGCACCGCTGTAGTGCGAGTTCAGACCACGGAACACGCCTTCGCGGTTAATCACCGCGTTCAACTGTGTCTGCATGCCAGGCATGGCATAGATCATGCCGGCCAGATCAGGCACGTAGAAAGCACTCATGGTGTTGGTGGCAGTCAGCTTGAAGAGAATCGGGCGATCCACTGGTGCTGCCAGCTCATTGACCGTCGCAATACCTTGCTCTGGGTAAATGAACATCCACTTCCAGTCCATGGCAACAACCTGCACTTCCAGAGGCTTCACGTTGGGATCCAACGGTTTAGTCTCAGAAATACGGTCCAAGGGACGGTAGGGATCGAGCTTGTGGGTCGTGATCCAAGTCAGTGTGCCCAGCGCAATGATGATGATCAGAGGCACACTCCAGATGACCAGCTCAAGAGCGGTCGAGTGGTGCCACTCAGGATCGTATTCAGCTTCGTTGTTGGACTGGCGATACTTCCAAGCGAACAACAAGGTCAGTAGGATCACAGGAACAATGATGACCAGCATCAACAAAGTGGCTGTCACCACCAAGTCGCCTTGCTGAGCAGCAACGTCCCCTGCGGGATTAAGTACGACAGCTTTACTGCAGCCCGTCAGGGTCGCAAGTAAAGCAGCCGCAGCGAGCCAGGCTGGCCCGCGGGTTTCCGTGGATGTAGGCATGCTGTTAACGCGAAAAACGCGCGTTGTTAGGTGTAAACGCGGATTACAAAACCAGACGAATTTACTCCTCTCGACCATCTTCTTCTTGTCTACCAAAGCTCAACACAGTGCCGTGTGCTGTCTTTATGTAGGCATTCAACGCGCACCCGTGTCAATTGACACCCGTCAAACAACCCCTAAATCCTTGATTTTTCAGGACATACTGAAATAAGAGAAACCTCTTGATAAATGTCAATAGCCCCCCAAATTGGGGCAGCTAAACAACAGAGCAACACCCTGCTTGACCCGTGGTCTTTGCTACTTTTATGTAGCTTCAGTATCCCCACAAACCCTTTTCCTACACGGCTGACAGATAAAACTCGCTTGTTGACGCGAGTCAAGCCGCGTACAAGTGGTGCATCGTTTCGAGGAGATTTGCACCATGACAGGACTTGCACACTCTGGCCCCGTATCCGGCGCCGTCCCCCTGCACCCTCCAGTCCATCGTGACGAAGAAGTCACCCCGGGTGAAATTGCAGCGGGCGTGATCATTGGCCGCGCATCGGAGTACTTTGATTTCTTCGTCTTTGGCATCGCCTGCGTGCTGGTATTTCCGCACGTCTTCTTCCCGTTCCTGTCCACGCTGGACGGCATGCTCGCAGCCTTTGCGGTGTTTGCACTGGCGTTTATTGCACGCCCTGTGGGCACCGCATTGGGCATGGTCATACAGCGGCGCTGGGGCATGGCCCCCAAACTGACCATCGCACTGTTCCTGCTGGGCAGCGCCACAGTAGGTATTGCGCTGCTGCCGGGGTATGACAGCCTTGGTGCCATGGCAATCTGGTGGCTCATCGGACTGCGTATTGCCCAAGGCCTTGCCGTGGGCGGCTCCTGGGAGGGGCTGCCATCTTTGCTGGCAATGAGTGCGCCGAAAGAAAAACGAGGCTGGTACGCCATGATTGGTCAGCTGGGCGCGCCCATCGGCTTTGTGGTTGCGGCCTCCATCTTTGCCTTCATCTACAACCAGCTGTCTATTGAAGAGTTCACCACCTGGGGCTGGCGCTACCCCTTCTGTGTCGCGTTTGCCATCAACGTCGTCGCACTGTTTGCACGCCTGCGCCTGGTGGCGGATGACACCTACGCCAACATGTTCAAGAACATGGAGCTGACCCCTTCACGTACTTTTGAAATGCTGCATAGCGGTGAGGCGAAAAACGTCTTTCTGGGTGCCCTGGCAGCACTGGCAAGCTTTGCCTTGTTCCATCTGGTCACCGTGTTCCCCTTGTCCTGGATGACGCTGTATGGCGATGCTTCAGTGACCGCCATTTTGTGGATGCAGGTACTGGGCGCCCTGATCGCCTGCGCCGCCATGGTGTTGTCTGGCTGGATGGCTGACAGATTTGGGCGTCGCAACACGCTGGGGGCCATGGCGGTACTGATTGGTCTGTTCAGTTTTGCTGCACCCATGCTGCTCAATGGCGGCACAGCGGGCCAGAACGTCTTCATCTTGGTGGGCTTTGCACTGTTGGGGCTGTCCTATGGGCAGTCATCAGGCACGGTTACCGCCAACTTCTCACGCCGTTTCCGCTACGTAGGGGCTGCCTACTCAGCCGATCTGGCATGGCTGCTGGGCGCGGCCATGGCACCGCTGGTGGCCTTGTACCTGTCTTCACATTTTGGCCCCATCGCCGTTGGCGGGTACTTACTGTCTGGTGCTGTATGCACGCTGGTGGCTTTGGGCATTAACCGCGCCCTGGAGACAGCGCGCAAGTAGGCATCTGCCGCGCCCATTTCCCCAAAGGGCTTGCCACACTGGCAAGCCCTTTTTGCTTACCGGCATATCTGCAGGCACATTCCCTGCGGTGACCGACAAACAGGGTGCGCCTGCCTAGAATGATTGGCCGCTTTGTTTTTGCACCCAACACCGCACACCATGACCCAAGGCCTGATTCGCATCCGTGGCGCCCGCCAGCACAACCTGCAAAACATTGATCTGGACATTCGCACCGGCGAATTAACCGTGGTCACCGGTCCCAGTGGTTCGGGTAAATCGAGCCTGGTGTTCGACACGCTGTTCGCCGAAGGCCAGCGCCGCTATGTCGAAACCTTCAGCGCCTATGCGCGCCAGTTCCTCGATCGCATGGACAAACCCGCGGTAGACCGTGTGGAAGGCGTTCCGCCCGCGATTGCGATCGATCAGACCAATCCGGTGCGCAACTCACGCTCCACCGTGGGCACGATGACCGAGCTCAATGACCACCTCAAACTGCTCTTTGCCCGTGCGTCCCACCTGTTCGACAGCCAGACCACGCTGCCGGTGCAGCATGACACGGCGGAGTCGATTTATGCAGCGCTGCAAAAACGCGCAGAGCAGGCCGGTGATCCGCGCGTTGCACTCACCTTCCCGGTAGAGCTGCCAGCCAACACTTCTCAGGAAGAAGTGGAGCAATGGCTATCGGCCAGCGGCTTCACCAAAGTACAGGCCGAGCGCGAAGTGGAACGCGCAGCCCCCACCGAAGAGCCCGCCAAGGGCAAAAAGCCGAAGGCAGCGCCTCCTGAAAAGATCAAGGTACTGGACGTGGTGGCCGACCGCTTCCGCTTGAGCCGCGTGGAACGTGCCCGCGCCATGGAAGCCATTGAAGTGGCACTCAAACGCGGCAACGGCCACCTGACCGTTTATGTCATGCCCGAAGAGGGCGACGCATACACATGGCGCTTCTCTCAGGGCCTGCACTGCCCTGAGAGCAACCTCAGCTACACCGCGCCCATGCCTTCACTGTTTTCGTTCAACTCTGCTGTTGGCGCCTGCGATGCCTGCCGTGGTTTTGGCCGGGTCATTGGCGTGGACTGGGGGCTGGTCATTCCCAACGACAAGCTCACGCTGCGCACAGGCGCCATCAAACCCATCCAAACCCCAGCCTGGCAAGAGATTCAGGATGACCTGTTGCGCCACGCCGAGGCAGAAGGGATTCCACGTGATATTGCCTGGAGCAAGCTGTCTGCCGAGCACAAGCACTGGGTGATTCACGGCTCACCTCTGTGGAAAGGTACCTGGAACAAGCAGTGGTACGGGATTCGCCGCTTTTTTGAGTATCTCGAAACCAAAACCTACAAGATGCACATCCGTGTGCTGCTGTCCAAATACCGCAGCTACACAGAATGCCCGACGTGCTCAGGGGCACGCCTGAAAACCGAAAGCTTGCTGTGGCGCATGGGCAGCAAAGCACAGGCAGATGCCGTGCTGCCGCCCGGCCAGCGCTTTATGCCTGCGGGCGTGCCATGGAGCCGCGCCCAATTGGAAGCCCTGCCCGGCCTGTGCCTGCATGACTTGATGCGCCTGCCCATCACCCGCCTGCGCAGCTTTTTTGAAAGCCTGCACCTGGCCAACCAGACTGGTCTGGCAGAGGGTGAGCTGCAAGCGCTCAAACTGCTCAACGAAGAAATTGGCACCCGCCTGAAATACCTCGTGGATGTCGGTATTGGCTACCTCACGCTGGATCGCCAAAGCCGCACCCTGTCCGGCGGGGAGGTGCAGCGCATCAACCTGACCACGGCCTTGGGCACGTCACTGGTGAACACCTTGTTTGTGCTGGATGAGCCCAGCATTGGCTTGCACCCGCGCGATATGGAGCGCATTACACAGGCCATGCACCGCCTGCGTGATGCGGGCAACACTTTGGTGGTCGTCGAGCATGACCCTGCCGTCATGTTTGCCGCAGACCGCATGATCGACATGGGCCCCGGCCCCGGCGCACGGGGTGGGCAGATTGTGTTTGATGGCACGCCGCAGGCACTGCGCCATGCCGACACACTGACCGGTGCCTATCTGGGTGGCCGCAAGCAAGTGGGCTTTGGCGTCAAACGCATGGTGACCGACGCCACGCCGCGCCTAATTTTGGAAGGTGCCCGCGAGCACAACCTGCAAAACCTGGAAGTGAACTTTCCCTTGCAGCGCCTCGTCACGATCACGGGGGTTTCGGGCTCCGGCAAATCCTCGCTGATTCAAGACATCCTCGCACCAGCGCTCATGCGCCACTTTGGCAAGCCCACGGACAGCCCGGGTCTGTACGACCGCCTGCTGGGTGCCGATCACCTGGCCGATGTGGTGTTTGTGGACCAGTCGCCCATTGGCAAGACCGCGCGCTCCAACCCCGTGAGCTATGTGGGCGCATGGGACAGCCTGCGTGAACTGTTTGCACTGGCACCTCTGGCTGCACAGCGCGGCTACACCGCCAGCAAGTTCAGCTTTAACAGTGGCGATGGCCGCTGCCCTACCTGCGGGGGCTCGGGATTTGAACATGTGGAGATGCAGTTTCTCTCCGACGTGTACCTGCGTTGCCCCGATTGCAATGGCAGTCGTTATCGCGACGAGATTCTGGAAGTCACCATCGAACGCGGCGAACGCGCCTTCAACGTCAGCGATGTGCTGGAGCTGACCGTGGCTGAAGCCGCCATGCTGTTTGCACACGATGCTGACGTGATCCGCGCGCTGCAGCCCATCGTGGATGTGGGTCTGGAGTACGTCAAGCTGGGCCAGCCCGTGCCGACACTGTCGGGTGGCGAAGCACAGCGCCTGAAGCTGGCAGGTTTCTTGGCCGAGGCCGCCAAAACCGCATCCAAATCCAAACAGAAAATTGCCCGCAAAGGCACGCTGTTCCTGTTTGACGAGCCCACCACAGGCCTGCACTTTGAAGACATTGCCAAGCTGATGCGCGCACTGCGCAAGCTGCTGGAGGCGGGCAACAGCCTGATCGTCATTGAGCACAACCTGGACGTCATTCGCGCCAGCGACTGGCTCATTGACCTGGGCCCCGAAGGCGGTGACGCCGGAGGCCAGATCATTGCCCAGGGCACACCCGAAGACGTACGCCAGGTGCCCGGCTCACACACGGCACAGGCGCTGCGCGAGTACGACCTGGCCATGGGTGTGGGTGGTCAGCTGGTGGAAGAAGTAGCCCCCATGCTCTATAAAAAAGAGCTGTCTGCGCCCGCACGCAAAGTGCAAGAAGGCAAAAATGCCATTGAGATCGTCAATGCACGTGAACACAATTTGAAGGGCCTGAGCGTGGAGATTCCACGTGGCAAGTTCAACGTGGTGACCGGGGTTTCGGGCTCCGGCAAGTCCACGCTGGCGTTCGACATTCTGTTCAACGAGGGCCAGCGCCGTTACCTCGAATCGCTGAACGCCTATGCCCGCTCCATCGTGCAACCGGCGGGTCGCCCAGAAGTGGATGCCGTGTGGGGCATTCCCCCCACAGTGGCTATTGAGCAGCGCCTGTCACGTGGTGGGCGCAAATCCACCGTGGGCACAACCACCGAGGTCTGGCACTTTCTGCGCCTGCTGTACGTCAAGCTGGGCACCCAGCACTGCGTGCATGACGGCGCAGCCGTCGAGCCCCAGACGCCCGAGCGCATTGCGGCGCAACTGCTCACGCAATTCAAGGGCCAGCACATTGGCCTGCTGTCGCCACTGGTGGTACACCGCAAGGGCGTGTACACCGAGCTGGCAGACTGGGCCCGCCCCAAGGGCTACACGCATTTGCGCGTAGATGGCGCTTTCTTGCCGACCACCGGCTTTCCGCGTCTGGACCGCTTCAAGGAACACACCATCGAGCTGCCCGTGGCCAGCTTCAAAGTCAGCGCCGCCAACGAAAAAGAGTTGCGTGCGCAACTGACCAAGGCACTGGAGATTGGCAAGGGCGTGGTGCACGTACTGTCAGGCATTGCAACGTTGGAGGCCGCCATCGCCGCCCCCGAACAGGGCAAAGGCGTGGGCACGCTGCAGGTGTACTCCACCCAGCGCGCCTGCCCCATTTGTGCCACCAGCTACGCAGAGCTGGAACCCAGCCTGTTCTCATACAACAGCAAGCACGGCTGGTGCCCGGATTGCGTGGGCACCGGCGTCAGGCTGACCAAAGAGCAGCGCAAGGTCTATGACGACAGCACGCTGGCAGAAGACAACCGTGGCCGCGAACTGACGCTGACTGCCAATGAAGTGGAAGACCTGGAGGAATGCACCTGCTCCACCTGCCAGGGCACGCGCCTGAACGCACGTGCGCGGGCTGTGCAGTTTCACGGCAAGAGCATCACGCAACTGGCGCAAATGTCGGTCACTGATCTGCGCCACTGGTTCAAGAACCTTTCAACCACAGGACGCGAAACCGATATCGCACGTGACCTGCTGCCAGAAATTCTGGGCCGTCTGGAGTTTCTGGAGGAAGTCGGGCTGAACTACCTCACGCTTGACCGGGGTGCACCCACCTTGAGCGGCGGCGAGGCCCAGCGCATTCGTCTGGCAGCACAGCTGGGCAGCAATCTGCAAGGCGTGTGCTACGTACTGGATGAACCCACGATTGGCCTGCACGCACGCGACAACCACATTCTGCTCAACGCCCTGCACAAGCTGGGTGAGAAGGGAAACACGCTGGTGGTGGTGGAGCACGATGAAGACACCATCCGCCGCGCCGACCACGTGATCGACATTGGCCCCAGCGCAGGCAAGCGCGGCGGCATGCTGGTGGCTCAGGGCAAGCCCGAAGACATCATGGCGGCCCCAGATTCGCAGACTGGCCGCTACCTGCTGCATGCCATGCGCCACCCCTTCCAGCCCCGCCGCCCGGTGCATGGCGTGGCCGATGCGGCATCGACCCCTGCGCAGGAAGATGCGCCCAAGCCCAAAAAGCGCAGCAAAAAACAAATCGCTGCCGATGCCGCAGCCGCACTGGCGGCCGACAGCGCTGCGCTGAATGCAGAGCTGCAAAACCCGGTCAAAGATACCGGCCCGCTGCACTGGTTGATCGTCAACGGCGCCAACCTGCACAACCTGCAAGACATTGAGGCCAGCGTGCCGCTCAAGCGTCTGGTGGCCGTCACAGGCGTATCGGGCTCAGGCAAATCCACCCTGGCACGCGATGTGTTGCTGGCCAATGTGGCCAGCATCGTCAGCCAGCGTAGTACCAAGGCAGGCCGTGAAGCCTTGGCCTCAGACAACACCCCAGCGCTGGTGGGTTGCGAAGCCGTATGGGGCACCGAAGGTATCGACCGTGTGCTGGAAGTGGATCAGACGCCGATTGGCAAAACACCACGCAGCTGCCCCGCTACCTATATCGGTTTCTGGGACACGATCCGCAAACTGTTTGCCGACACGCTGGAGGCCAAAGCCCGTGGTTACGGCGCAGGCCGCTTCAGTTTTAACACCGGCGAAGGCCGCTGCCCAGCCTGTGAAGGCCAGGGCATGCGCACCATCGAAATGAGCTTCTTGCCCGATGTGAAAGTGCCCTGCGAAACCTGCCGTGGTGCGCGCTTTAACCCCGAGACGCTGGCCGTGAGCTGGCGCGGAAAGAGCATTGGCGACGTGCTGCAAATGGAAGTGGATGAGGCCGTAGAGTTCTTCGCCAGCATGCAAAACATTGCGCACCCGCTGCAACTGCTCAAAGACGTGGGTCTGGGCTATCTCACCCTGGGCCAGCCCTCGCCCACCTTGTCTGGCGGAGAGGCGCAGCGCATCAAGCTTGTAACGGAGCTGACCAAGGTGCGCGACGATGTCACCAAACGCGGCAACAAGGCACCCCACACGCTGTACGTGCTGGACGAGCCCACCGTGGGCCTGCACATGGCCGACGTGGACAAGCTCATCCGTGTGCTGCACCGTCTGGTGGACGCCGGCCACAGCGTGATCGTGATTGAGCACGATCTGGACGTGATTGCCGAAGCCGACTGGATCATTGATCTGGGCCCCGAAGGTGGCACCGGTGGCGGGCAGATTGTGGCAGCAGGCACGCCAGAAGAAGTGGTGACATTGGGCACGCACACGGGCAGCGCCATCCAGCCGGTGCTTGCGCGCAGCAATACCTCAACCTAAGGCAAGCACTGCACAAGGCTGGGTGTGCAGGGCCTGGCTGCAGCGATGCAGCCCGGGCCACTCGCCCCCCCCATCTGTGCAGGACTTGTCCTTTTCTTTTTGCCTTTTTCCTTCACCTCTGCGCAGTGCTGGCACCCATGCTCAGCGCCACTGCGCAAGGCCACTGATACGCCCTTGCGTTGCCTTGCCAGACGACACAAGCTGCCTCTGTGGCTTAGCAATAAGCTTCAAAGGGCTGTGTACAGCGCCAGCGGCGCGGTGCAGATTGGTTCCAGCCATTCCGACTGACTTACGGAATGACGCAATGACTGGTTGTCGCCGTAGCGAAATAACCTGTGTGCATGGGCGTCTGGCTTCACGAACAAAAGCGTGACCAATCCACACAGCAGCTAAACAGCTCAGCAGATATACGCAGCCATACCGCAGCTGACACTGCCACGCGAAAAGACAAGATCCAGCGCACCCCACTCGGCAAGGGCCACATCGCCAGAACCCGTGGCACTGACGCCCTGGCGACAACACCCAAGGGATTGCCCCCACACCCCTGCTTGCGCTCCGTTCCTACAGTGCAAATGTCGCCTTGATTAATTCGAGAAGACATTTTGGGAGAGGCAGCACAGACTGCCTGCACAACACAAAAACTGGAGACATTTCCATGGCTTTCGTCACGCACCTTGGTCGCCGCACCACCTTCGCTGCCGCACTGGCACTGTCCACCTTGGCATTCGCCAGCCACAGCGTGGCACAAGACACTGCCAGCTGGCCCACCAAGCCCATCCGCTTGATCGTGCCTTACACGCCCGGTGGCTCTACCGACATCGTCAGCCGCACGGTGTTTGAGGCGGTGAGCAAGCGCCTGGGCCAGCCCGTGGTGATTGAAAACAAGCCCGGTGCCAACAGCACCATTGGTGTGGCACAGACATCTCGCGCACCCGCTGATGGCTACAACTTTGTGAGCGTGCTGGCGGCCTACACCGTGAACATGTCGCTGTACAAAAAGCTGCCCTACCAGCCCAGCGATTTTGTGGCGGTCAGCCATGTGGCGGATCTGCCCATGTTCCTGTTTACCTCCAACAAGCTGCCAGTGAAAAATGCCAAGGAACTGGCCGAATACGGCAAGAAGAACCCGCTCAACTACGCCTCCAGCGGCACTGGCGCCAGCGCCCACATGATTGGTGCGCGTTTTGCGCAGGAAAACCAGCTCAACGCCCAGCACGTGCCCTATAACGGCAGCGCGCCCATCTTGGCGGACTTGATGTCGGGCCAGGTGGACATGCTGTTTGACCCCTTGCTGGTGCCCATGCCCCATGCCAAGACCGGCAAGATCAAGGTGCTGGCCGTGGCCTCCAAACAGCGCTGGCCCAACGAGCCCGATGTGCCCACCATGGAAGAAGCGGGCTTTCCCGGCTTCATCATGAATTCGTGGGTGGGCATTCTGGCCCCCAAGGGCACGCCCCAGCCCATCGTGGACAAGCTGTCCAAAACCATTGCACAGGCCGTGCAGTCGCCCGAAGTGAAAACCAAGCTCACCCAGCTGGGCTTTGGCGGCGTTGGCAGCACACCGGCTGATTTCCAGAAGCTGATTGACCAGGACTCTGCCATGTACAAAGGCGTGATTACCAAGGCCAACGTCAGCCTGGATTAATCTTGGCGCACACAAACAAAAGCCCGCAGCGCGATGCCTGCGGGCTTTTTTTTGATAGCTTTCATCGCTTACACAGCAACATTTTCAGATATAAAACTATCTGAAAACGTTGCTGATCAAGCGTTAACAGCTATTATTTATTAAGCAGATGGTCTGCCAGTTGCACAAAGCCGTCGCCCCGTTCAGCCTCGGTCACGTAACGGGGCAGGTGCTGCAGCTGCGGCACAAAGCGCGCAATATTGGCCACGCCCACAGACAGCGGCACGTTCTGGAACATCAACTGGTCGTTGGTGGAGTCGCCGATATACACCCACTGGCCCAGCGTGGCGTCCAGATCCAGGTCAAACAGCTCACGCACGATCCAGCGCGCACCTTCCAGCTTGTTGTGTTCACCAAACCAGCCGTTGATGTGAATCGAGCTGACCGTGGCATTCATGCCCGCGGCCTTCATGATGGCCACGCAGGCATCGATATGGGCTTGCGACATGGTGGTGAACTCACTGTGGTCCACCGCAATATCGCACTCACGGCCATGCGAGTCGGTGGCACGCTGCGCCCCGGGCACAGTAGCTTCGATCTGTGCCAGCACTTCCTGCATCTTGGCAAAGTTGTGCACCCGCGTGTCGTCGTCTTGCTGGTACAGCTTGTCCAGCCCGCCTTCCGCGTTGCGGCGCAGCGCCACTGCACCGTTTTCAGCCACGATGGATTCCACAGGCCAGGCACGCGCAAACGGCACGCTCCAGCCCACAGGGCGGCCCGTAATCGGCACCACTTTCAGCCCCGCATCCTTGAGGCGCGCAATCGCAGCCACTACGTGCTCGGGCACCACACCATCGGTGGTCAGCGTGTCATCAATATCGGTCAGCACGCCCAGCAAGTTGGCAGGAACGGGTAGCTCAGACAAAGGGCGCAGAAATTCTTGGCTCACAGCAAACTCTCAATACAGGGCAGATGACGCCTGCACTGGGTACAGCCCATCGGTGAAACGCCGAGCAAGGGCCGCCCCGCAGCGAGGGCATCGCTCCCCTCCCGCGTAGCAAGAGAGGGGCAAGCGGCAAAGCCGCTCAGGGGGTGCTTTAGTTGGCGCTACCCAGCGCCAGGCCGGCGTGTTCGCGCAGGGGGTGGAAATGAATCTTGGGGAAACGCTCTTGCGCCAGACGCACGTCGTAGGGGCTGGTGCACAGGTAGGCCAGCGTGTCGGCCGCATCGTGCGCCAGACGCAGCGGGTAGGCGTTTTCGAACTCGCGCAGATCGGCGGCGTTGTCGGCCGTAATCCAGCGTGCGCTGGTGTACTGGCAAGCTTCCAGTCGCACGTCGCAGTCGTACTCGGTCTTCAGGCGGTGCTGCACCACTTCAAACTGCAACTGGCCGATAGCGCCCAGCAGCATGTTGCCGCCGACGTCGGGCTTGAACACCTGAATCGCACCCTCTTCGCCCAGCTGCATCAGACCTTGCTGCAGCTGCTTGGTACGCAGCGGGTTCTTGAGCACCACGGTCATGAACATTTCCGGGGCAAAGAAAGGCAGGCCGGTAAATTGCAGATTGGGCCCGTCGGTGATCGAGTCGCCCAGCTGCACGCCGCCGTGGATGGTGAAACCAATGATGTCGCCTGCGTAGGCTTCGTCGACGGCTTCGCGGCGCTGGCTCATGAAGGTCACCACGCTGGTGGGACGCAACTCCTTGCCGGTACGCTGCACCTTCATCTTCATGCCCGGTGTGTACTTGCCCGAGGCCACGCGCACAAAGGCAATGCGGTCGCGGTGGTTGCTGTCCATATTGGCCTGCACCTTGAACACCACGCCCGAGAAGTTCTTGTCTTCGGGGTGAATGATCTTTTCTTCGCGGTTGCGGTTCACTTCCGTGAAAGCCACACGCGGGCCGGGCGGGGGCGACATGTCGACCACAGCATCCAGCACTTCCATCACACCGAAGTTGTTCACACCGGAGCCAAAAAACACGGGCGTGAGCTTGCCAGCCAGGAAGTCTTCATGGCTCCACTCTGCCGATGCGCCCACGGCCAGTTCCATGGACTCCAGCGCGTCGTCAAAAGCCTTGCCAAAGCGGGCGCGCAGGCGGTCTGCTTCGGTCAGAGGAATGACTTCAAAGTCCTTGGGGCCACGGTCGCTGCCGGGGGTGAACACCGTCATGCTCTGCGTGCGCAGATTGATGATGCCGCCGAAGCTTTTGCCCTGACCGACAGGCCAGGTGATGGGGCAGCAAGGCATGCCCAGCTCGCGCTCCACCTCGTCCAGAATGTCCAGCGGGTCGCGCACTTCCCGGTCAAACTTATTGACGAAGGTAATGATGGGCGTGTTGCGCTGGCGGCAAACCTCAATCAGACGACGGGTCTGCGACTCCACACCGTTGGCCGCATCAATCACCATCAACGCCGAATCCACGGCCGTCAGCACACGGTAGGTGTCTTCCGAGAAGTCCTTGTGGCCGGGCGTGTCCAGCAGGTTGATCACGTGGTCACGGTAGCTCATCTGCATCACCGATGAGGCCACCGAGATACCGCGCTGCTTTTCAATCTCCATCCAGTCAGAGGTGGCGTGGCGCGATGCCTTGCGCCCCTTCACCGCCCCGGCGATCTGGATCGCTCCCGAGAACAGCAACAGCTTTTCCGTCAGCGTGGTCTTACCCGCGTCAGGGTGGGAAATGATGGCAAAGGTGCGGCGACGCCGTGTTTCTGGTGCGTATGACACTGGATGGGGGACGGTTCTGGCGCGACTGCTGCCGCGCGTTGCAAGAGGGTGAAGGGCTGCAATTTTAAGGGAAACCACGAAAGCGCACCGGCACCAGAGAATGCGGTGTGCAGTGTCTTTGCCTGCACGGGCAGGGTCGGCACCAATGCCCATGCCAACACAGTCATTACACACTGAGAACATGCCCAGCTCCTCCACGCTCAGCCCCCACCGTATTCACCCCCTGCAATGGGCCATGGCCGCATGCGGCGTGCTGGCCATGTTCAGTGCGCACTGGGGCTACTTGTCGGCCTACGCATTGTTCAAACCGCTGACCATGGTGCTGGCACTGGTCTGTGTGGGGGTCGTCGCAGGCCGCAGTCCGCTTAAAACAAGCATGTACCTGCTGCTGGCAGGGCTGGTGCTGAGCATGGTGGGTGATGTCTGCCTGCTCTTGCCCCAAGGCTTTATTGCAGGGCTGGTGGCATTTTTACTGGCCCACGTTTGCTACATCGCCCTGTTTCAGCGCGATGCACCATGGCTGGCCAGCCGATTAAGTCTGGCCGCCTGCATCGCTGTCGGGGCCATGGTCTATGCCTATTTGTGGACGCATGGCCTGCCCACGGCAATGCGCATCCCTGTGGCCGTCTACGTGCTGGTGATTGGCCTGATGGCGGCACAGGCGCTGGGCCGCGCCACCGTGCTGCGCACCGCAGCGGCCCGTACGGTGGCGTGGGGCGCGGTCAGTTTCATGGCCAGCGACACCGTTTTGGCTTTAGACAAGTTTGTGCAGCCCATTGCGGGCGTCTACCTCTGGGTGCTGGGCACGTACTACCTGGCGCAATGCCTGATTTTGCATGGCATGCTGCAAAACCTGCGCGCAACTTCACTCAAGCAATGAACTGCCAGCGCTTTACAGATCCGCGTTAGCGACCCACAACACTAGGGATGTGGTGTGTGCGTATCCCGGGCGATCTGCCCATCCACCACCTCCACCAGCCGGTCACAGCGCTCTGCCATGCGCGGGTCATGGGTCACGATCAAGAACGCAGTGCCTTGGCTGGCGTGTATCTCGCGCAGCAACGTGAACACCTCCTGCGAAGCTTGCGTATCCAGATTGCCCGTAGGCTCATCGGCCAGCACCAAAGGTGGCTGATGCACCAAGGCCCGTGCAATCGCCACCCGCTGCTGCATGCCACCAGACAGCTCAGACGGTTTTTTGTGCAGTGCTTGAGCCAAACCTACGGCTTTGAGCAACGCACTGGCCCGCGCCTTGTCCTGCCCGGTGACCACACCATGGGCCATCAAGGCCGGCAGCGTGACGTTTTCCAGCGCGGTGAATGCCGGTAGCAAATGGTGAAACTGAAACACAAAACCCAGCGCCTGACGGCGCAGCAGCGTCAGTCCTTCATCACTGAGCTGGCTGGTTTCTTGGCCTTGCAGGCAGTAGCGGCCTGCGGTCATCGGCTCCAGCAAACCAAGAATATTGAGCAAGGTACTTTTGCCCGAACCAGATGGCCCCACCAGCGCTACAAACTCTCCGGCCTGCAATTGCAGATCGATGCCATGCAGCACTTGCACCTCGCTTGCCAGCCCCACGTTGTACGATTTGCGCGCACTTTGCAGCGCCAGCAAACTGGGGGTGGTGGATGTAGTTGGGGGTTGTGTGGCCATGGTGCTGCGGCCCTTACATTCGAATGGCTTGCGCCGGGTCCATCGCTGCCGCACTGCGCGATGGTATGACCGCCGCCAGCACTCCGCAGCAGGTTGCGGTCACTGCGGCAGCCAGTGCGTCTTGCCATGTCAGGGAAATTTCAAACAATGCACCGCCTTGTACGCTGCGGGCAAAAGCCGTAAATACCGCAACCAGCACCCACGACAGCAAAACCCCCAGCACCGAGCCAACTGCACCCACCACCGCACCTTGCAGCAGGAACACGCGCATCACCTGTCCGCGCGTGGTGCCCATGGCTCGCAAAATGCCAATCTCACGGCGTTTTTGCACAACGCTCACCACCAGTACGCTGGCAATGCCCAGTATCACCACGACCAGCACCACCGCACGAATCACGGTGGTGCTGATGGTTTGCGCCTTCAGCGCAGACACCAGCTGGGCATTGTTGTCCTGCCAGCTTTCCACCTTGTAGTCGTAGCGGGTACGCAATTGCTGCGTCAGGGCATCGGCCTGCCAGACATCACGCACCTGCATGTCCAGCACCGTCGCCCCGCCGGGTACGCCCAGCAGGCTCTGGCCGCTGCGCAGCGGCACAATCACTGTGCGTCGGTTTAAATCTTTCACCCCCATGTCCAGCAAGGCGCTCACCCGCAAGGTTTCGGTGGTGCGGCCTGTATCCAGTGTGAACCGGTCGCCTGCACGCACCCCCAGATCAGACGCCAGCTCCATGCCAATCATGGCCTCCCCCGGTGCCAGACTCCATGAACCCGAGACCAGCTTGTCCCGCAGGTTCACGATTCGCGCGTAGCGCTCTAGCTCCACCCCCATCAATGCCACGGACTGAGATGCCTCGCCCCGCAGCGCAAGGCCCGAGCCCGACACCATGGGCGACACAGCCACCACATCAGGCATGCGCTCTAGCACCGGCAACAGCTGCTGCCAGTTGGCAACCGAACGCAGACGCTGCGCACGGGGCTGGGTGTCGCTCAGCACCACGGAAAAGTTGGCGTCTGCTGCAATGGGCGTGACCACGTCATCCGGAGCACGCAAGCTGATGTGCGCCTGCGTACCCAGCGTTTTGGCAATCGTGTTGGCCTGCAGGCCATGGATAAGGGCCGTGATGTAGGTAATCACCGCCACACCCGCTGCCACGCCCGCCACAATCAGCAGGCTTTGCATGCGCCCTTCACGCAGAAAGCGCAAAGCCACGCGCCACTCAAAACCAAGGGGGACGGCTGCCATCAATCGGCACCGCCTTGCAACTGAAGTTGGGCGCGCACCCGCTGGTCTGCCCTGGCAGGCGGCAGCAAGACGGTGTCACCAGCTTTCAGGCCCTGGGTTACCTCTGCCGCCTCCAAGGTGCGTAAGCCCACCTGCACGGGCTGGGCGGTGGCTTTGCCATCCACCAGCAGCAAAACCTGCGCTTGCAGACTGCCTGCACGCGCACCTTGCAAGGCTTGCAGCGGCAGCACCAGTGCCTGTGCGACTCGCCCGGTCTCCACCGCCACCGACAAGGTCATGTCTTCGCGCAAAAAAGCGGGCAGTGCAGCATCCAGCGCCAGCTTGACCTCTACCGCGCCCCGCTGCGCATCTACGCTGGGGGCAATGGACACCACGCGGGCCACCAATGGCTGGTCAGCAAACGCATCCGCTACGACTTGCGCGCTTTGTCCCTCGCGCAACTGATCCAGAAAACGTTCATCCACCTGCGCCACGATCAAAGTGGGCCCCTGTAGCGCCAGTTGCAGCAACGCCGTTCCGGGTTGCACGATTTGCCCCGGCTCCACATCGCGCAGCAACACCTTGCCCTGGCTGGGTGCAGTGATGCGGGTTTGGTCGAGCTTTGCCCGGGCCACAGACAGCGCGGCCTGTGCTTGCCCGGCCTGCGCCTGTGCCGCCTTGAGTTCTGCGCCGCCATCGGCCGAGGCTGCTGCCTGTGCCTGCGCTGCCTGCAACTGCGCCTGTGCAATCTGCAGTGCCTTGCGCTTTTCGTCCAGCGTAGCCTGGCTCAAAAAGCCTTGCTGCACCAGCTTTTGATTGCGCGACCAGTCTGATTGCGCCTGCATGAGTGAGGCCTGCGATTGCGCCACCTGTGCCTGATTGCCAATGCGACTATTGGTGCGCACATTGGCCAGCTGCGCCTGGGCTTGCTCCAGACTGGCTTGCGATTGCTGCAGTGCCGCTTGCAGCTCGGTTTGCTCCAGCTGCACCAGCAGTTGCCCCGCATCCACCGTGTCCCCCTCGCGCACAGCCACACGCTCAACACGCCCCACCACCGTACTGCCCACCCCCACGCGAGACCGTGTCTCCACCCGCGCCGAAAACTGCAGTGTCCGCACCAGTGACTGGGCATGCACCTGCACTGCAGGCACCTGCGGGCCACGCCACTTTTGTACGCCCCAGACAGTCCCCGCCAGCACCACCACGGCAGCGCACGCCAGCCACCACCAGGATGGACGACGGGTGACAGGTGAAGTGGGGGGGGTTGATGCAGGCTGATTCACAAAAATCCTTGGGGTCAAACCTAGCATGGCACAGGCCAGCGCTGCACCCACGCCAGACAAGCGCTTTATTCGTTAAACAGATGGCCTTCCGTTTGCGGCACTACCAGCCCCAGATGCTGGTAGGCAGCCTTGGTGGCAATACGGCCACGCGGCGTGCGCTGCAGATAGCCTTGCTGGATCAGATACGGCTCAATCACATCTTCGATCGTGCCCGCGTCCTCGCCAATGCTGGCGGCAATGTTGTCCACCCCGACGGGGCCACCATCAAAGCGGTGCACCACGGCCTCCAGCAGTTTGCGGTCCATCACATCAAAACCACGCGGGTCAACGTCCAGCATGGACAAGGCTTTTTGCGCAATATCCTGGGTGATCGTGCCGTCTCCCTTCACGTCTGCGTAGTCACGCACACGGCGCAGCAAACGGTTGGCAATGCGCGGTGTACCGCGGGAACGGTTGGCCACCTCCTGCGCACCTTCGGCATCAATGGGTGCGCCCAGCAAGCCCGCACTGCGCTTGACAATGCGCGCCAGCTCTTCGGTGTTGTAGAACTCCAGCCGCGCCACAATGCCAAATCGATCACGCAACGGGTTGGTCAGCATGCCTGCTCGCGTGGTGGCCCCCACCAGCGTAAACGGCTGCAAATCCAGCTTGATGGAGCGGGCCGCTGGGCCTTCGCCAATCATGATGTCGATCTGAAAGTCTTCCAGTGCGGGGTAGAGAATTTCCTCCACCACAGGGCTCAGGCGGTGAATTTCATCAATGAACAGCACATCGTTGGCCTCCAGATTGGTCAGCAGTGCCGCCAGATCCTTGGGCTTTTCCAGCACGGGGCCACTGGTCTGGCGCAGGTTGACCCCCAGCTCCGCCGCAATGATGTGGCTCAGCGTGGTCTTGCCCAGCCCTGGTGGGCCAAACAGCAAGACGTGGTCCAGCGCTTCGCCACGTTTTTTGGCCGCACCGATAAAAATCTCCAGCTGTTCACGCGCCTTGGCCTGCCCCACATACTCATCCAGCAATTTGGGGCGCAGTGCACGCTCCATCACTTCTTCGTGCTTGTTGACAGGTGCTGGGGAGATGGTCTGGCTGCGCATGGCCGCTTCAGGCGTGTCACGTACATCATGCGCAGCCGCTGCGGGCTGCGCCTTGGCGCGTGGCTTGCGCTGGGGTGCTGCGGCAAAGCCTTCGCCGAAATCTTCGGTGTGAATGCTCATGGCGGCTTACTTGGCCAGGGCTTTGAGGGCCAGTTTGATGCCGTCGCTCACCCCCACATCGGCAGGCAGGGCTTTGAGGCTGATGGCAGCTTCCTTGTCGGAGTAACCCAGTGCCAGCAGCGCCTGCAAAATGTCGGACTGCGCATCACTCTTGACCTGCGCGCCTGCAGTACCTACTACCGCATCACCCAGCTTGCCCTTGAGCTCCAGCAGCAGGCGCTCCGCCGTTTTCTTGCCAATGCCCGGCACTTTGACCAGACGAGCCACTTCCTGCAGCGCAATGGCCTGTACCAAATCGTCAATGCCCATGCCTGACAGCAACGACAACGCCATGCGTGGGCCCACACCGCTGACCTTGATCAGCTCACGGAATGTCTGACGCTCTTGCGGGGTGGCAAACCCATACAGCAGCTGGGCATCCTCACGCACGATAAAGTGCGTCAGCAGGCTGATCTTTTCGCCCAGCCCGGGCAGGTTGTAAAACGTGCTCATGGGCACCTGCACTTCATAGCCCACGCCATGGCAGTCCACCAGAACTTGGGGTGGGTTCTTCTCGAGCAGAGTGCCAGTCAATTTGCCTATCATTGCGATCCTTTGCCGCCAGCAGCGGCAGTCTTCCTTAAGGGAATTATCAGCGTGATCTTGCGCCACACTTTTACACCGCACAACAACCTTCGTCTGAGCAACCTTTGTGGCTCAGCCGATGCGCACCTGCGCACCATCGAAACAGGCCTGCAAGTCAAGATTGCACACCGCCATGAACAGTTCAAGGTGGACGGCCCCAAAGCCAAGGCCCAGCAAGCCATGGAAATGCTGCAAGCCTTGTATGAGCAGGCAGACCGCCCACTTAAAGAAGAAACGCTGCAGCTGATGCTGGCCGGTGATGCCGAGATGATCGAGGTCAACCCCGATGCCATCCAGCTCACCACCCGCCGTGCAGACCTGCGCGCACGCACGCCCAATCAGGCGCTGTATCTGCAGAACATTGCTGCGCACGACATCACCTTTGGCATTGGCCCCGCTGGCACGGGTAAAACCTATCTGGCCGTGGCCTGCGCGGTTGATGCGCTGGAGCGCAGCGCCGTGCAACGCATTGTGCTGACCCGCCCTGCCGTCGAGGCTGGTGAACGCCTGGGCTTTCTGCCCGGTGATCTGACACAGAAGGTGGACCCCTATCTGCGCCCCCTGTACGACGCGCTCTATGATCTGATGGGCTACGAAAAAGTGCAAAAGGCCTTCGAGCGCAATGCGCTGGAAATTGCACCGCTGGCCTTCATGCGCGGCCGCACGCTGAACAATGCGTTCATCATCCTGGATGAAGCACAGAACACAACGCCCGAGCAGATGAAAATGTTCCTCACCCGCATTGGCTTTGGCGCCAAGGCGGTAGTCACCGGCGACGTCAGCCAGATTGACCTGCCCAAGGGAGCGATGAGCGGACTGATTGATGCCGAGCGCGTGCTCAAACGTGTCAATGGCATCTCCATCAACCGCTTTACCAGCGTAGACGTGGTACGCCACCCCATGGTGGCGCGCATTGTGGATGCCTATGACGCCAGCAGTGGTGGCCGCTCTGCCCGCTAAGGCAGGCACAAATCATCAATACCATAGCTATCAGCGCTTTATGAACAAGCGCTAGAGCCAAAAATGACATTTAACAAGCTTGACCTCTCTTTGCAGTTTGGCAACTTTGACAACGTGGCTGAGCACCGCGCCCTGCTCAGCCGCGCCAGAGTCACCAAATGGATTCAACACGCCTTGGCTGTGGATGCCGAAATAACGGTACGCATTGTTGGCACCGAAGAAGGGCAAGCCCTGAATGCGCAGTTTCGCAAAAAGGACTACGCCACCAATGTGCTGACCTTTGACTACCAGCAAACACCTACGGTGATGGCCGATCTGGTGATCTGCGGCCCCGTCATCGAACGCGAAGCCAAGGAGCAAAACAAGTCACTGCAAGAGCACTACGCCCACATGCTGGTGCACGGAACCCTGCACGCCCAAGGCTGGGACCACGAAACCAGTGAAGAAGACGCCAACGAGATGGAAGCGTATGAAACCGACATCATGGCCGAGTTGGGTTACGCCGACCCCTACGCCAAAGACTGAAAAGCGTTTTCTCATCTATCAAAAAGGACTCCCTGCGGAGTCCTTTTTTGTGGCCTTTGGTAGCGCGTGTCTGAAAAGTTCTTTTCAACGATCAATGCCGGTTGCCAGCACAATCAGCAGCACCACGGCGGCCACCAGCCCTACCCACGGCAAGATGCCCACCAGCAGCACGGGCACACACCACATCAAAAGACGCACTGACAGCGCGTAGTAATACCCCGCACGGCGAATGCTGCGCTGCCCAACATCCAGCCACTTCATCCGCTGGGGGCTGTCAATCGGCATGCCTGCCACAAAACCTGCGTGGTGCCACTGCCGTGCCGCCAGCATGGCACTAATAAACGACAAACCCAGCAGCACCAGCACCGCCAGCGTGTGCAACTGCAAAACATCGGCACGGCCAGCGGCCAGCGCATCACCCCAGCCGCTGTGCAGCAGCGTGACGCCCCCCATCAGGCCCAAGGTGGCCGTGGTTGCCGTCATGGTGCAGGACATCAGCGAGTTGCGGATGGTCTGCACGGCCAGCACCTCAGTGCCTTTGCTGTTGGAGACCGCCTGCAACCAGTCCTGCCGCAGCTGGTCATGCAGGCGCGTCGCCCGTGCAGGACGCAACCACTGCTTGACAAAATACACCAGCGCCAAGCCCAGCGTGACCCACATGGGCCAGAGAGATTCATACATACACGCCCACTCCATCCTTACACCCGCCAACCTTCATTTCGCCGCATATTTTTATGCTTACCGCCGTGATTCATACTGGATCAGCGTCGCTCACTTGGGCTGCTTTCTGGCACGTTCCCACCCATGCTGCGCCAGCATACCCACCAGCATTGCTGCCACAAACAACCAGACCTCGCTGTGCCCTGTCAGCAGATTCATCACTGCTGGCCCGGGGCAAAAACCTGCCAGACCCCAGCCCACTCCAAACATGGCGGCACCACTGAGCAACCTGACGTCCAGGGCCGTGGATGTTGGCAGCTGCATAGGTGCACCCAGCACCGAGTTTGTCCGTTTTTTGGCCCAGGTAAAAGCCATCAAACCTATCGCAATCGCCCCGCCCATGACCAATGCCAGCGATGGGTCCCACACCCCAAAAAAATCCAGAAAATTCTGAACTTTGGCCGGGTTACCCATGCCCGAGAGGATGAGTCCCAGACCAAATACCATGCCTGCCGCCAGTGCAACAAAAGCCGTCATGCTCAACCCCCCATCACGTAGCGCACCACAAACACCGTGGCAGCCCCCGTTGCCATGAACACCAGCGTGGCAGCCAGCGAACGCAGTGACAGCCGCGACAGCCCGCACACGCCATGGCCGCTGGTGCAACCAGAACCCAGCCGGGTGCCAAAACCCACCAGCAGCCCCGCTGCGATGATCAGCACCGGATTGCTGGGCATGGTGACCTCTGGCAGCGGCGCAAACCACTGCCACAGCCAAGGCGTAGCCAGCAGGCCAGCTACAAATGCGGCACGCCAGCCCCACTGCGAAGTGCTACGCCACGTCTGCGCTTGCATCAAGCTACCCACCATGCCACTGATACCGGTAATACGGCCTAGCAGCACCACCATTGCGGTGGCAGACAGGCCAATCAAAACACCACCGGCCAGCGATGTAGCCGGCGTAAATGCGTCCCACGCAATGCTCATGACTGAGCTCCTTCACAAAATAGCTGGTGCACCACCTGCATCAGTTGCAGTGCGCGTGCATCAGCGGCTTGATAGCGAATAAATTTGCCTTCGCGCTCGGTGCTCACCAAACCCTCACGGCGCAACACCCCCAACTGCTGAGACAGCGTCGGCTGGCCAATACCAGTGAGCTGCTCCAGCTCTCCTACGGTACGTGGTTGCTGGGCAATCTGGCACAGCAGCAGCAGACGGTCTTCATTGCCCAGCACCTTGAGCATGGCGACCGCTTCGCCCGCATGGGCGCGCATGGCGGCCATATCAATCTCAGCAGCAGACGGGGCAGCAGGGGGGGAATGCAAGGTCATGACAATGGATACGAAAAATGGTGACAGGCAAACAATGCGTCAACCCCTTGGATAGAAAGCGAAATCCAACATCGCTGCTTTCAGCAAAGCCAAGCAGCAAAGTCTTCAGGGCAGCGCGATTTTATTTGCGCAACTCCAGCGGGCAGGTTCGAAAGCCCAGCAGCGGATACAGCGGGCAAAAGCGCACCAGCCCGGTCACCAGCGGCACGACACCCAGCCAACCCCACCAGCCCACCGTGCCTGTGGCGGCCAGCACCAGCAGCACCAATCCCACCAAAATACGCAGCACGCGGTCAATGCCTCCAACATTTGCCTTCATGGTCTTTTCCTTTGCAACTGATGTCAAAACCCAGACACGGCTTGCGCCCCATGCGCCAGCCTGTCACGTCTGATCGCTTGATAAAAACAAAAGCGCGTCATACATTCTGTTTTTATATATTATATTGAAAAGTAAATTATTACCATATTGAGCACAAGCTTTATCCATTCCTTAGTCTTCCGCCAGAAAGTCAGCGCCATGCACATCGAACCTTTTTTTGACGCAACCACCGGCACCGTGAGCTACGTGCTGGCCGACCCCGCCAGCGGACAAGTCGCCGTAATTGACCCTGTGCTCGACTTTGAGCCCAAGTCGGGCACGCTGACCAGCGCCTCATCCGACCGCATCATTGATTACGTGCGCACCCAAGGATGGCAGGTGCAGTGGATTTTGGAGACGCACGCCCACGCCGACCACCTCTCGGGAGCACAGCACATTCGCCACCATCTGGGCGGCCAGATTGCCATTGGCGAGCACATTCGTGAAGTGCAAAAAATGTTTCGCAGCATCTTTCACTTTGAGCGTTCTTTTCTGCCAGATGGCAGCCAGTTTGACCACCTGTTTGCAGACGGTGAACAGTTCCTGGTGGGCAATCTGACCGTGACTGCCCTGCACGTACCTGGCCATACACCGGCCGATATGGCCTACCACGTGCAAGACGCAGTATTTACTGGAGACACCCTGTTCCTGCCCGACGTTGGCACGGCCCGCGCTGACTTTCCCGGAGGCAATGCCTCGCAGCTGTACCGCTCCATCCAGCGCCTACTCAATCTGCCGGACAGCACCCGCTTGTTCATCTGCCACGACTATCCGCCGGCCAGCCGCCCCCCTGCCTTTGTGTGCACGGTGGCCGAACAAAAACAGCAAAGCATTCACGTGCACACGGGGGTGAGCGAGACAGATTTCATCGCCATGCGCACCGCTCGCGACGCCACTCTGGACATGCCCACCCTCATCCTGCCTGCGGTGCAAGTGAATGTGCGAGCAGGCAAATTGCCCCCGGCAGCTGACGATGGCCACACCTATATGCAAACACCGATCAACGCCTTCCTGCGCGGAGCGAGCGCGCCTGACGGTGTATTCCAAGCCCCAGCGGCATAAGCTGTTTCCGGTTACAAACAAGCATGCCTACACCACTTCATATCCTGCTCCACGCCCCTGACGCAGAAGGACTGCAACGCGCCCGCATGAACCTTGTTAACGCCCTGCGGGCTGACCCCAGCTGCCAGGTGCGCATCATTGCCAACGCAGCCGCCGTCACCGTGGCGCTGGACACACCGCACGAGCAGGCCGATGCACTGACGCATGTCTGCCCCAACACCCTCGCCAACCTGCAGCGCGAATGCCGCGCCCCCCTGCTCCTGCTGAATGAGCCCGCCGTACTGGCGCTGGCACGATGGCCGACACAAGGCTGGAACTACATCCGCTCCTAGAAGCTCGCAGCACTCCCGCTGCAAGTGAATGCACACAGGCTCTACAGCCCTCAGCAGTGCTGCTTTCTCATCCCACGCAGACCTGCAGGTCTGCGTCTTGCATTGGTCTTCAGCCAGCTCGTGCTCCCCAAACTAAGCACCTTCATGTCTCAGGTGCTTTGCTTTTTTGTGCGTACAGAGCACCCCGTGTCTACCCCTAAGATCACGCCATGGCCGCACCACACCGGTGCAGCAGCCCCGCCTGTACATAACAACATTAGGGAGACAACCCCATGGACATCTTAGGCATCGGCCCCTGGGCCCACATCGCTTTGCTGCTGGCCGCAGCTTTTGTGGCCGGCGCTCTCAATGCCGTGGCAGGCGGTGGCAGCTTTCTGACCCTGCCCGCCCTCGTCTTTACCGGCATGCCCCCGGTGGCCGCCAACGCTACCGGCACAGTTGCCCTGCTGCCCGGCTACGCAGCCAGCGCCTGGGGCTTTAAAGAAGACATGGCAGCCCCTCCGGGCTTGACCATGGGTAAAGCCATTGCCCTGTCGCTGGTGGGCGGCGCTGCCGGAGCTGCCTTGCTGCTGTTTACCCCTGACGACATCTTCCGCAAGGTCGTACCCTGGCTGCTACTGGCCGCTACCGCCCTGTTCGCTTTCGCCCCCCAGATCCGTGCCTGGGCCGCAGGTAAAAATGCCACCCACGCCCCCACCAGCACCACCAAAGCCACACTGAGCATGCTGGCCGTCGCCTTCTATGGCGGCTACTTCAATGGTGGTCTGGGCATTTTGTGTTTGGCGCTGTTTGGCCTGCTGGGGCAAACCCAGCTCAATGCCATGAATGGAATGAAAAACCTGGTCTCGGCCCTGCTTACCGCGATTGCCGTGGCTATCTACGCCGCAGGCGGCATCGTCGAGTGGAAGCACGCATTGCTGATGATGTTGGCTGCCACCGCAGGTGGCTATGGCGGTGCACGGGTAGCGCGCAAGATTCCCGCCAATGTCTTGCGCTGGGGGATTGTTCTGACCGGGTTGGTCATGGCAGCCCTGTTCTTTGCTAAGGGCTAAGAGCCGCCAACACCACCCTTGATACGTCGTTGCTTCGCCCTGTCGTACACCAGTACCGCCTGCAGCTTGACGCCTCATCTCAACCGCAAATCGAAGATTCACAGGGTGGTGTGGCCTGCTCTAAACACGCTGCGCAACGCCGCCTCACTCGACAGCAATTCCACGCTGTGTGTACGCAGCAGCGGGTGATGCCACAATCGCCGCCATGACATGGATGAAGCCTTGGCAGGGCTGGCTGCTAGCCTGGATCGTGACCGCTGCTGCCGGCGCTGGCTGGCTGGCACAGCAGCGGCTACAGGCGCTGCACGAAGCCTTCACCACCAATGCCCGGGTGGCCCACCGCCTACTCAGCCAGCAAATGGTTCAACACGACGCCATCTTGGCCACCTTGGCGCTGCTTCAGCCCCCACTGACTGCCGATGCCCGCGCAAATGCTGCTACCAGCGAACTGGCACGCCTGTACCCGCAGATTTTGGGCGTGGCCCAGCACCGCCCCGACCAGCCTTGGCCCACGCACTGGCCAGCGACACTTTCCTGGCTGGAGCAGCAATCCCGTGCCAGCGGCCATGCCCATATGGACACGAGCCAATTGGCACAAGGCACGCTGTTTCTCGTGCAGGCTGGCACCCCCTCCAGCTACGCACTACAACTGCACCTGCCTGCCACCGTTCCGGCAGAAGAATGGCCCTACCCCGCCAACCGCAGTCCCGTGCGCATCTGGCTCACCCAAGGTGACCAAGCGCTGATTCTTCAGGCAGGCGAGGCTAAAGCCACAACCCATGGCTGGGCATGGACGCAAACCAAAACCCTGGCCTCTCCCAGCCAGGCGTTGGACTTACACGAACGCTACAAGCTGCACGCCCGTTTGCTGCCGTGGTGGCCCATGCTGGCCTGGGCCGCGCTGTGTGCGCTAGTGCTGGCGGGGCTACGCGCCGCGTGGCAGCAACGCACCGCCCGGCTGCGGGCCGAGCAACTGCTGCAGCACGGCCATGTCGCACGCCTGAACACACTGGGCGAGCTGGCAGCTGGCATGGCGCATGAACTGAACCAACCGCTAACCGCCATTCTCTCCAACAGCCAAGCCGCGCGCCGCCTGCTGGACGACACCGAACTCGATCTGGACGCCGCACGGCAAGCCATGGCACAGGCGGCAGAGCAAGCCAAGCGTGCCTCAGGCGTTGTGGGCCGGCTGCGGCGTCTGGTGGAGCGCCCAAATACCACCGCCCACACCCAGCAGCTGTCGCTGCAGCATGCCGTGAACGACGCCCTGCACCTGCTGGAGGCCGAACTGCGCCAGCACCAAACTCAGGTGCAGCACGTGGTGCCCGCACCGCTGCCACCGCTACAGATCGACCCCGTAGCACTGCAGCAAATTCTGCACAACCTGCTGGTCAACGCCCTGCAGGCCATGGACAAAATTCCGCCTGCAGAGCGGCGGCTAGAAATTGAGCAAACCCAGCAAGGCCCGTGGGTGTACTTGCGCGTGCAAGACAACGGCCCTGGCATTGCGCCCGAAATCCGCGATCGTCTGTTCACCCCGTTCACCACCACACGCAGCCAAGGGCTGGGTCTGGGGCTGACACTCAGCGAAAGCTTGGCCGAATCCATGGGCGGGCACCTGCGGCTTGTAGAACGTGCCGCCCTGCGCGGTGCCTGCTTTGAGCTGACCCTGCCTGCCCGCATCACCGCGGCACCTATCACCCATGCCCAGCCCTGAAAACCTGCAACAGTCCCCCTTGATTCACTTGGTGGACGACGACCAAGCCGTGCGCGATAGCCTCTCGCTGCTCATCAGCACCGTGGGCCTGCGCGTACAGACCTGGGCTAACCCGCTGGCCTTCTGGGCCGAGTTTGACCGCCAGTCCATCGGTGCCATCGTGCTCGATGTGCGCATGCCCGGCGTAGGCGGCTTGGCCCTGCTGGGTCAATTGATGGAACAAGGGGTGGACCAACCCATTCTCATGCTCACCGGCCACGGCACAGTGGACATGTGCCGCCGCGCTTTTAAAAGCGGAGCAGCGGAATTTCTGGAAAAACCCGTGGACGATGAAGTTCTGCTCGAAGCCCTGCAGACCGCCGTGCGCCAACACGTGCGCCTGCGCGCCCAAACGCAGGCCGACCGCGACGCCCTGCAGCGCTACACCCAGCTCTCTCCACGCGAGTGCGAAGTACTGACCCTGATCGTGCAAGGCCTGACCAACAAGGAAATTGGCCGTGCACTGGACCTGTCTCCTCGCACCGTCGAAACCCACCGCGCCAACCTGTTTGCCAAGCTGGAGGCCCCATCGCTGGCCTGGCTCATCCGCCGCTACGCCCCGCTGTCTGACAACGGCTGCGCCAGTCCTGCGCCGTCGCCACTCCGTAGTTCTACGCAACCTCGCACGTAGCCGCACGCATGGTGCGTAGCACGCAATTTTTCTACAGTACCCCACAGGCGCTGCAACCGGCCCGCGCCCCCATTTAGTAGAAAGCTTTGACCATGCCACGCATTTCCACCACAGCCATCGCCATCACCCTGTGCCTGCTGGGCACCGCCGCGCAAGCGCAAGCCGTGCGCACTGAAAAGAACATGTCGCTGGAGCTGGCCAACGACATCGCCGCCCGCAGCGTGGCCGCCTGCGCCGCCAACGGCTATGCCGTCACCGCCACCGTGGTCGACCGCGCCGGCACCGTGCGCACCGTGCAGCGTGCCGACAACGCCGGCCCCCACACCCTGGAAGGCAGCCGCCTGAAGGCATACACCTCGGCCTCCGCCAAGAACAGCACCCTGGCCATGATGGAAGGCAGCCAGAAAAACCCCGGAGCCGCCAACTTGGTACATATTCCCGGCTATCTGCTGCTAGGTGGTGGCTTGCCAGTGAAAGTGGGCAATGAAGTGATCGGCGCCGTAGGAATTGCCGGTGCTCCCGGCGGCCATCTGGATGACCAATGCGGCCAGACAGCTTTGGGCCAAGTGCAAGATTTGTTGAAGTAATTTTCTCAGCACGCGCGCTGCGGCGACTTACTTTTCTTGCTCGCATAAGAAAAGTAAGTAAAAGAAGGGAACCCTCTGCCCGGGTCCCTTCGCTTTCGCTGCGGGCAAGCTGCGCTGCTCGATCCCAGGGAGGTGCTGCAGAACTCGCTACGCGCTTACAGCGCTGCGCTCAAACAACTGTGGCCAGTCAGATGCCGATGCATGTGTGCCACTTGGCACCCATGGCCCCTGCGCTCTGCCCCGGCACGTGTAGAAGGGGTTAGGAGTAGCTGCCTCATCGCACCCAATAACCCAAGCCAGTTGCGGTGTTCAGTCGGCCAACTTTACGCCTGTGCCCTTCGCATCGATGTAACCCCAGGTTGTAAATCCCACACCGCTTTTATATGTTGTATTAATTACCGCATCAGCACCAATTGCACGTGCTTTTTCAGTTAATGCTGCATTGGCCTGTTCCTTGGTTGGATCCTTGTGAAATACAGTCAATTTTTTAACACTGACGTCAATAGAAGCAATTTCTTTGTACTTTCGATCAGGCAGAGAGCCTTCAGAGATAAGCACGTTGCTATTTGCAGACTGGGTAGTTGATGCTTCTGACGCAATGTTTGAGCTGGTTCTATAGGATGCGCAACCCGAAGTAAGTAAAGCGACGACTACAGATAACAGGGCAACTTTATTAAATTTCATAAGCTCTTTCACGCTGAACAAAACGTAACTATATGCAACGCAAACGAATGAAATTTAGATACCATGCCAGCCGCGTGCGGCATGCCACCTAAGACTTTAGAAAGCCTGTAGTACCGCCAAAACACAGCGCTTAGTCAGAAAAAAACCGTGCTCTACCTTTGTGGAAGTCCTTCATATCTCCGGCGGCTGTTTGAACGTAGCGCTGCAAGCGCGCAGTGAGTTCCGGCGGAAGCCGTCGGCAGACGCGCTTCTTTGGTTACTTTCTTGTCGCGGACAAGAAAGTTACTCGCCCGTCGGTGCGACAAACCGACCTCTGCCCACAAAGCAAAAGCCACCCTCCGCCAAGACCGACCAAACGACGCGACAGCAAGCCAGTCAAGCCAGTCAAGCCAAGTAAAAAATACAAAAAAATAGCTGCTAACGCCTACTGAATAAGCGCTAACAGCCATTTTTAGCAATAACTTTTAAAAGTTATTTACAGCACCCGGGCACGTACGCTCTTACCCTTCACCCGCCCATTGTTGAGCTTCTCGCAAGCAGCAGCAGCAATCCGTCGATCCACCGCCACATACGTGGAAAAGTCATTCACGCTGATCTTGCCAATCTGGTCGCGGCTGTAGCCGAAGTCAGCGCACATGGCCCCCATGACGTCGCCAGCACGGATTTTCTCCTTGCGTCCACCGATGATCTGGATAGTGCTCATGGGCGGCAGCAGCGGGCCACCTTCGGCAGGCGTCAGCTCTTCCACCGGGAACCACTCCGAGGCACGCTCCTGCATTTGCTCGATCTTGGACACGAACACCATCTCGTCCATGGAGACCAGGTTCAGCGCCAGACCTTCGGCATCACCGCGGCCCGTGCGGCCAATGCGGTGGATGTGAATTTCGGCGTCCGGGGTCACATCGACGTTGATGACAGCAGACAGGTTGGCAATGTCCAGCCCGCGGGCGGCCACATCGGTGGCAACCAGTACGCTGCAGCTCTTATTAGAAAACTGCACCAGCACTTCGTCGCGCTCGCGCTGTTCCAGCTCGCCAAACAGGGCCAAGGCGCTGATGCCCTGTGCTTGCAGTTCAGTGACCACATCGCGGCACTGCTGTTTGGTGTTGCAGAAAACGATGGTGGATTCAGGGCGAAAGTGCGCCAGCATTTGCACCACCACGTCGATCTTTTGCTTGGCTGGCACTTCGTACCAGCGCTGGGCAATCTTGTGTGCGCTGTGCTGAGCGGCCACTTTGACCATCTCAGGCTCGCGCATGAAGCGCTTGGCCAGCGAGGCAATGCCATCAGGGTAGGTGGCCGAGAACAGCAGGGTCTGGCGCTGCTCAGGGCATTGCTCAACCACGGTTTCGATGTCAGCGTAAAAGCCCATGTCCAGCATGCGATCGGCTTCATCCAGCACCAGCGTTTGCAGGTTGGAGATATCGAGTGCACCCCGGTCAATCAAGTCCATCACACGCCCGGGAGTACCCACCACAATGTGGGCACCGTTTTCCAGACTGGCGATCTGGTTACGCGAAGGTACGCCACCGTACACGGTGACGACCTTGATGTTTTCTTGCGCACGCGCCAGACGGCGGATTTCAGTGGCCACCTGGTCAGCCAACTCGCGCGTGGGGCACAGCACCAGGCCTTGCACGGCAAACCAGCGCTGGTTCAATCGCTCCAGCAAGGGCAAGCCAAAGGCGGCGGTCTTGCCACTTCCGGTGCTGGCCTGGGCGATCAGATCGCGGCCAGCCAGTGTCAGAGGCAGGCTGGCCGCCTGAATGGGGGTCATCTGCACGTAGCCCAGATCTTGCAGGTTTTGCAGGGTCGAGGGCAGCAGCGTCAGCGCCGAGAATGCGCCGGAGTTTGCGCTAGGGGCGCTGGTCGATGTAGTCATAGGTGTAATTATCCGGGGGCAGCCCTTGCCGCGTTGGGGCTGGGTCAATCGGTGGCACTTTTCTGGCGCTCATACACGGTGTCTACGCCACGCGGCAGCAGCTCAATGCGGGCGCGCAGACCGGGCACGCGGGCCATCAATGCTGCTTCAGTGCGGTCGCGCCAGCGGGCGGCCAGCGACAAGCTCCATGCCCCGGGCACATGCAGGTGCAGGTCGACAAAGCTGCGCTCACCCGCCTGCCGGGTGGTAAGGCTGTCAAACACAATTTGCTCACCGGTTTCAGCCTGCGCTGCCGCCGCTTCTTGTGCCAGCACAGCTTCCATCGCTTGCAACTGCACGGGCTCCACAGCCACATCCATCAAACCTTGCGAAGAGCTCCACACCAGTTGCCCGCCGTGCCACAGAATATTCAGGCCCACCAGCAAGCCCACGGCAGCATCCAGCCAGACCCAGCCTGTGACATGGGCCAGCCCCAGCCCCAGCACCACGCCCAAAGAGGTGTAAACGTCGGTCATCAGGTGTTTGGCATCGCCGTGCAATGCCATGGACCGGTGCACACGTGCACTGCGGAACATGACCCACGCCAGGCCACCATTGAGCACCGTGCTAACCATAGACAGGCCCAACCCCCAGTCCAGGCGCTCCAGCGGCTGGGGGTGCAACCAGCGGTCTACGCTGACCCAAATGATGGCCACACTGGCCCCCACCACTAGCAAGCCCTCAAAGCCTGCGGAAAAATACTCGGCTTTGTGGTGGCCGTAAGGGTGTTCTTCATCGGCTGGGCGCTGGGCAATCGTGACCATGGCCAGTGCAAACATGGCACCCGCCAGATTCACAAATGACTCCAGCGCATCGGACAGCAAACCGACCGAGCCTGTCAGTTGCCACGCCATCATCTTGAGCACGATGGTGGCCAGCGCCACCACCACAGAAATGCGCAGCAGGCTGCGCGGTGTGAGCCAGTGGGAGAAAGCGCTGACTGGGGCAACTTTGGGCATACAACCTCAAACAAATATTTTGAAAGCCTGGTAGAGCTCTGACGCTGGTGCAACGGGTGCTACCAGCTATGGTTTTCTTGGGGCCAATGCCCCTCAGTGTGGCACAGCGCCATCGGCTTTTGGCTTCAGCGCCCGCGCTGCGCCTGTCGGTAGGCACCGGGGGCTTGCCCTGTCCACACATGGAAAGCGCGAATAAAGCTTTTCTCGCCCGCAAAACCACAGGCCTGGGCAATGCGCTTGATGGGCATGTCGCTGCGCTGCAGCAAATGCAGGGCACGGTGCTGGCGCACATCGTCTTTAAGCTGCTGCAGGCTGCTGCCCTGCGCCTGCAACTGCCGGTGCAGGCTGCGCGGCGCGATGTGCAACTGGGTGCACACACTGGCCGCCGTATGCAGACACTGCGGGTGCGCGGCAAGCACCTGCCGCACCTGCTGCACCAAAGGTTGTGCAGGTTTGTAGGGGCGTACCTGCAGCGGCAAAGCGCGCTGCAGCATGGTGTTGAGGGCTGCCTCATCGCGCACTACGGGCAGTTGCAGCCATTGCGCATCCAATTCAATACAGGCCATTGGGGCAGCAAAGTGCACCGGAGCCCCAAACAACCGCCCATACACATCGGCATGTGCCGGATCTGGGTACGGAAAACTGGCCTGGTGCACTGGCAGATGCTTGTCTACCAGCCAGCTGGCAAAGCCGTGCAGATTGCGCAGCACCGAAAGTACGCAAAACTCCCGCAACTCCCCCAGATCGCGCTCCTCACGCAGGGTGATGCGTGCCTGGCTGCCATCCACCTGCAACTGCAAGGTGATGTCAGCGGCCAGCAGACCATGGTGGCGGCACCAGCGCGCTATCGCCAGCCCCAGTGACGGACTGCTGATGCTGGCCCGTGCCAGCAGGCCATAGCTGCCCCAGGGCAGACGACGGCTGAACCAGCCCAGCCCCTCGTCATCCAGCTCGCGCATGGCCGTGCCGCACAAATGCTCCATCTGCAGCGCGGTAATGCGCGCCTGCGAGTCGTGCAAAGCGGCTGGCGCAATCTGTGCCGCCTGCAAGGCAGCGTCCGGCACGATACCGCGCTGTGCATACGCCTGCAATACCGCGTGCACAAAGGCCATGGGTGTTACGGCGGGGTGGATGCCGGCACTTTCCGGAATCAGCAAAGGGGTACTCATGTGGCAATTATTGCAACCTTTGCGACGTCTTCTGCCCCCTGAATTGCCCTAAGCTGGGGGCATAAAAAAGGCGGCAGGTTTTGCAACCTGTCGCCCTCTTCCTCAGGAGACACCGCCGTTTATGCGCAGCGCCCTCGTCATGGCCATGGCCCCCGCCTCAGTGCTCTGCATCTGCGGCAGGGATACCTGCGGCTTTGCGCGACACGGCCAGGCGCTTGCGCAGCGACACCTCGGACATGTCCAGCTCGCTGACCATGCCGCGCAAGGTTTCATCGTTGATGCGGTGTGCCTGTCGCTCGGCATACAACGTGTCACGCTCCACCTGAATGCAGTGCAGGCGCAGCTCCATTTCTTTCACATAACGATGGCGGCGCTCATGCACCATTTCCGGCGTATCGCGCTGGGCTTCGGTGGAGTTGGCGATGCCCGTGTCATCCAGCAGGTGAATGCGGTTGCGGTACTCCTGCGTGATACGCCCCACCACCTCCTGGTACTGGGCCACCCATTGCTCGTCGTGCTGTTGCAAGTCTTCTTCGGTCATCGTCAGGCTGACAATCGCCGCCTTGCACGCCGCCGTGCGCGCAAAGCGCTCTTCTTGCTGCGTTTCGGTGTCTTCATGCGGGGGCATGCTGCGCAAAATCAAGGGCAGGCTGATAGCTCCCAGCACGAGCGTGAACAAGATCACGCCAGTGGCCAGAAAGATCAGCAAGTCACGCTCAGGGAACGGAGTGCCATCACTCAGTGCCACGGGAATCGACAAGGCCGCAGCCAGCGTGACCGCACCGCGAATACCAGCCATGGTGGTGGCCAGATTGAGCAATTTGGAGGGCGCCTCGGCCATCTTTCCTTCTTGATGCGCCTTGCGCAGCGCGCGCTGCACGCCAACGGTAATCCACAGCCAGCGCACGAACAGCAGCGCGAACGAAATGGCCGCCACATAGCCCAGCAGTGCCCACCATTCATGGCCGGAGTGCAAGATGGTAGTGCCCATGATGGAAGGCAACTGCAGGCCCAGCAGCAAGAAGATGGCCCCGTTGAAAGCGGATTCCACCATGCTCCAAGTGCCCTCGGTCTGCAACCGCTCCGAGATGAAGTTGGAGCGATCCAGATCAGCAAAATTGGTAGCAATACCTGCAGCCACTGCGGCCAAAATGCCCGAAACGCCAATTTTTTCACCCACGATGTACGAGGCAAACGGCAGCAGCACCAGCAGCAGCACCATCTGGGTTGCGGCCACATCGCCCACCCGGCGGGTGATGGTGTCACGGGCATAGCTGAAACCCCAGCCCATGGCAGCGCCCACGCCCAGGCCGCCCAGGGCCATCCACATGAAGTCCTTGGCGACATTGCTCCACGAGAACACGCCAGTGAGCACCGCCGCCACGGCAAACTTCACGGCTACCAGACCCGATGCATCGTTGAGCAGCGATTCGCCTTCCAGCATGTGCATGGTCTTGTGCGGCATGCCCAGGTTGCGCGTGATGGCCGATACAGCCACTGCATCGGTGGGCGAGACCACAGCAGCCAGTGCAAACGCCACCAGCAGCGGCATGCTGGGAATCATCCAGTGGATGAGGTAGCCCAAACCAATGACCGTGAACAACACCAGCACCAGCGCCAGCAGCAAGATGGGTTTGGCCAGGGCAAAAAATTCGCGTTTGGGAATGCGCCAGCCGTCGGCAAACAGCAATGGTGGAATGAAGAGCAGCATGAACAGCTCAGGGTCAAACGCAATGTGCAGGCCCTTTTGGGGCCAGGCGATCAGCGCACCGATGGCAATCTGAATCAGGGGCAACGGGATGGCTCGGACATAGCGCGCAGCGATACCCGTAAGGGCACCCAGCATCAGCACGAGCAAGACGGTTTCAACAGTATGCATAGAACATTTTTGGGCGTGCACTCGCGCGCCAGTGTCAGACGGGCACAAAGACCATGGGTAAATATCGGGTAAACCCGAGGAAGCACCAGGAGACAGCATGAGCATTTTGACCAGCCAACTCAATCCGCGCTCGGCGGACTTTCAGTCCAACGTACGCACTATGCAGACCGTTGTGGATGAATTGCGCACACGTTGCACACAGATAGCGCAAGGCGGGGGCGAAGCCGCACGCGCCAAACACCTGGCACGTGGCAAGCTGCTGCCGCGCGACCGCGTGCAGCAACTGCTGGACCCCGGCACGCCCTTTCTGGAACTGGCACCTCTGGCTGCGCTGAACATGTACAACAACGATGCCCCGGGCGCAGGCCTGATTGCGGGCATTGGCCGCGTCAGCGGCGTGGACTGCATGGTGGTGTGCAACGACGCCACCGTCAAAGGCGGCACCTACTACCCAATGACGGTCAAAAAGCACCTGCGCGCCCAAGAAATTGCCCAGCAAAACCAGCTGCCGTGCATTTACCTGGTGGACTCCGGCGGTGCCAACCTGCCCAATCAGGATGATGTCTTTCCTGACCGTGACCACTTTGGCCGTATCTTCTTTAACCAGGCCAACATGAGCGCGCAAGGTATTGCGCAAATTGCCGTGGTGATGGGTTCATGCACGGCGGGCGGGGCCTATGTGCCAGCCATGAGCGATGAATCCATCATCGTCAAAAACCAGGGCACCATCTTCTTGGGCGGACCACCCTTGGTGAAAGCGGCCACCGGCGAAGTGGTCAGTGCCGAAGACCTGGGCGGCGGTGATGTGCACACGCGCCTGTCCGGCGTGGCCGACCATCTGGCAGAAAACGACGTGCATGCACTGGCACTGGCCCGCACTGCCGTGAAGAATTTGAACAAAAACAAGGCTGCCAACCCATCGGATCACGCACCAGCAGCGCCACTTTTTGAGGCGCAAGAGCTGTACGGCGTCATCCCCACCGACACCCGCAAGCCGTTTGATGTGCGCGAGATCATCGCCCGCGTGGTGGATGGCAGCGTGTTTGACGAATTCAAGGCCCGTTTTGGCAGCACGCTGGTGTGCGGCTTTGCCCGCATCGAGGGCATGCAGGTGGGCATCATTGCCAACAACGGCATTTTGTTCAGCGAATCTGCCGTAAAGGGCGCGCACTTCATCGAGCTGTGCTGTCAACGCAAGATTCCGCTGGTATTCCTGCAAAACATCACAGGCTTCATGGTGGGCCGCAAGTACGAAAACGAAGGCATTGCACGCCACGGCGCCAAGCTGGTGACTGCGGTGGCGACTGCGGCGGTGCCCAAGTTCACCATCATCATTGGTGGCAGCTTTGGCGCAGGCAACTACGGCATGTGTGGCCGCGCCTTCAGCCCACGCTTTCTGTGGATGTGGCCCAACGCACGCATCAGCGTGATGGGTGGTGAGCAGGCCGCCAGCGTGCTGGCCACCGTGAAGCGTGATGGCATTGAAGCCAAAGGCGGTCAGTGGTCACCCGCTGAAGAAGAAGCATTCAAAGCCCCTATCCGCCAGCAGTACGAAGACCAGGGTCACCCCTACTTTGCCAGCGCCCGCCTGTGGGACGACGGCGTGATCGACCCTGCTGACACCCGCCGCGTGCTGGCGCTGGGGCTGTCTGCCAGCCGCAATGCGCCGATCGATGACACGCGTTTTGGCGTGTTTCGCATGTAATCGACCTCAGCCACCAGGAGCAAGCCATGACCCGCCCCGTCACCCTGACCATCAACGCTGGCGCTGCCACCATCACGCTGAGCCAGCCTGAAATTCGCAATGCGTTCAGCGACGAAGTGATTGCAGAAATCACCGCTGCCTTTGAAACCGTGGCCCAGCACGTTGATGTGCGCGCCGTGGTACTGGCCGCTGAAGGCCCGGCCTTTTGTGCTGGAGCCAACCTCAACTGGATGCGCCGCATGGCGGATTACAGCCGCGAAGAAAACGTAGTGGACGCCGGCAAGCTGGCCGCCATGATGCATACCATCTACACCTGCCCCCACCCCACCATTGCTCGCGTGCAAGGCGATGTGTATGCCGGCGGCATGGGTCTGGTGGCCGCATGCGATATGGCTGTGGCGGTGGAGACAGCCCACTTTTGCCTGAGCGAAGTGAAAATTGGCCTGATCCCAGCCACCATCGCCCCCTATGTGCTGCGTGCCATGGGCCCGCGTGCCGGGCACCGCTACTTTTTGACTGGCGAGCGCTTTGACGCCGCCGAGGCGTTGCGCATGGGTTTTGTGCATGAGGTGGTGGGCGCAGACGAGCTGGATCACGCGGTAGATAGCCTGCTCAAACACCTGCTGCAAGCCGGGCCAGCTGCTGTGCGTGCCTGCAAGCAGCTGATGCTGGACACAGCCGAACGCGAGATCACCCCCCAACTCACACGCCAGACCGTTGAGACCATTGCCGACATCCGCGCCAGCAATGAAGGCAAAGAGGGTGTGCAAGCCTTTCTGGGCAAACGCAAGCCGGCCTGGTTATCGTGAAAGCGTACTAACTGCCTGAGAGCACCCCACCATGAACAACGTCTGGGACTCCATCCTGCAATGGCTGCACAGCGTAGGCCTGCACCCCAACCGCGAAGCAGTAGAGCAAGCGGGTACGGCGGTGCTCAACAGCGCCAGCGACGTGGCTACCACCGTGGGCCAGGCGGCCAGCGGCATGGACGTGGCCAGCTTGCTGGCCTTGGCAGCGGCCTTGGGCTGGGCCAGTGGCTTTCGCCTCTATGTGGTGGTGTTTATCGTTGGCATGCTAGGCGCAACGGGGGGGATGGTGTTGCCCGGTGGCCTGCATGTGCTGGAGCATCCACTGATGCTGGTGGCCAGTGGCGGCATGTTGTTTGTGGAATTTTTCGCCGACAAGATACCGGGCGTAGATTCGCTGTGGGACTTGCTGCAAAGCGTGCTGCGCGTACCAGCGGGGGCGGCGCTGGCCGCTGGCGTATTTGGTGCTGACAACGCCACCATGGCCACCTTTGCCGCACTGATGGGCGGCACGCTGGCAGCTACCAGCCAGGCGGCCAAGACCACCACCCGCGCCTTCATCAACACCAGCCCCGAGCCCTTCAGCAACGTGGGTGCCAGCTTGGCAGAAGACACCGCAGCTGTGGGCGCGGTGTGGCTGGCGCTGACCCACCCTGCGGTGTTCGCAGTACTGCTGGTGGTGGCCGTCATTGCCATGTGGATTGTCACTTGGTTGCTGTGGCGCTTTCTCAAAGCTGCCATTCGCAGGCTCAAAACGTGGATGGGTTCGAACGATTCGCACTCTCCTCCTACCCTGCCAAAAACATAGCTACTAGCGCTTTTTTACATCAGCGTTAGAGGCCAAAAATACTGATACACGGAGACAAAACATGTTTAAAAAAATTCTGATTGCCAATCGCGGTGAAATCGCCTGCCGGGTTGCCGCAACGGCACGCCGTCTGGGTATCCAGACCGTCGCGGTGTATTCCGATGCCGATGCCCAGGCCAAACACGTTGCAGCCTGCGACGAGGCCGTGCACATTGGCGGCAGTGCGCCCAAAGACAGCTATTTGCGCTGGGAGCGCATTCTGCAGGCGGCCCAGCAAACCGGCGCACAGGCCATCCACCCCGGTTATGGCTTTCTGAGCGAAAACGAAGATTTTGCCAACGCCTGTCAAGCCGCAGGGTTGGTATTCATTGGCCCCCCAGCCAGCGCCATCCGCGCCATGGGGTTGAAGGCCGAATCCAAGCAATTGATGGAAAAAGCCGGCGTGCCGCTAGTGCCCGGCTATCACGGTGCAGACCAGGACCCCGCCCTGCTGCAGCGCGAGGCCGACCGCATGGGCTACCCGGTGCTGATCAAGGCCAGCGCCGGTGGTGGCGGCAAGGGCATGCGCCTGGTCGAGCACAGCCAGGACTTTGCAGCAGCCTTGGCCAGCTGCCAGCGCGAAGCCATCAACAGTTTCGGCAATGACGCGGTGCTGGTGGAAAAGTACGTGCTGCGCCCACGCCATATCGAAATTCAGGTGTTTGGCGACACCCAGGGTAACTGCGTGTACCTGTTTGAGCGCGATTGCTCAGTACAGCGCCGTCACCAGAAAGTACTGGAAGAAGCCCCCGCCCCCGGTATGACCGAAGCGCTGCGCCAGAAAATGGGCAACGCTGCTGTGGCCGCCGCCAAGGCCGTGAACTATGTGGGCGCAGGCACGGTGGAATTCATCGTTGAGCAGCCCGGCGGCTACGACCAGCCCGATGCCATGCAGTTTTATTTCATGGAGATGAACACGCGGCTGCAGGTAGAACACCCCGTCACCGAAGCCATCACTGGCGAAGACCTTGTGGAGTGGCAATTGCGCGTGGCCGCAGGGCAAGCCCTGCCCAAGCAGCAGTCCGAGCTGAAAATCATCGGCCACGCCATCGAGGCGCGGATTTGTGCCGAGAACCCGGACAACGGTTTCTTGCCCGCTACCGGCACGCTGCAGGTGTACCGCAAGCCGGCGTGCAGCAGTTTTTCCATCAGCGATGTGCGCGTGGACGATGGTGTGCGCGAGGGCGATGCCATCAGCCCGTTTTACGACAGCATGATTGCCAAGCTCATCGTGCGCGGCGACACGCGCGATCAGGCGCTGGCACGGCTGGACACGGCACTGGCACACACGCAGATTGTGGGTCTGGCCACCAACGTGCAGTTTCTGCGCCATGTCGTCAAGAGCAACGCTTTTGCGCAGGCCAAACTGGACACCGCCTTGATCGAGCGCGAGAAAGCCGCTCTGTTCGAGCAGACCGCTGTGCCGCTGCCGCTGGCTGCTGCGGTGGCCGTGGCACACCAGTTGCAGGCTGAACAAGCGCTGCAAGGCCATGACCCTTTCAGCCGCCGCGATGGCTGGCAGTCGCACGCCACCGTGCAACGCGGTTTTGAATGGCTGCATGGCAGCACCACCGTGTCTGCCGTGCTGACCTACGGCCGCCACGGCACATTGCAACTGCAGGTGGCCGAGGGCGGCAACACCATCCAAGGTGATCTGCAGTGGCGCGCGGCCACTGACAATGCCAGCGGCGGATTGCAAGTCATGTTTGCCGATGAGCGCACCAGCGCCCACGTACATGTAGCGGGCGACGCACGCCACATCTTTACGCCCCGTGGCGCGGTAATGCTGGAGCTGCAAGACCCGCTGGCCCACGCCGGCGAAGGCCACAGCGAAGGCGGTCGCCTGACAGCGCCCATGCCCGGCAAGGTGGTGTCGTTTGCCGTGCAGGCTGGCGACACGGTCACCAAAGGCCAGCCTCTGGCTGTGATGGAAGCCATGAAAATGGAGCACACCATTGCCGCACCAGCCGATGGTGTGGTGCAAGAGCTGCTGTACGCCCCTGGCGACCAAGTCACCGAAGGAGCGGAGCTGATCCGCATTGAAGCCACCGCTGCCGCCTGAGAGTCCTTAAAAAATGAGAGCTTCTAGCGCTTGATGACAGCCATCTTCAAATACAAATGCATCTGAAATGCTTGCAACAGAAGCGCTAGAAGCTCCTTTTTTTGAAAACCATAACCAGCATGACAGACGGCGAACGCACCAGCCTGTACCCTCAGCGGCCATGAAAGTCACTTTTTGCTGCACGGGCACCAAGGCCGAACCTTGGTTGGAGGGACTGCGAACGGCCTTGCCGCATGCAGAGGTTGACGTTTGGGCGCCCGGCGCACCACAGGCAGATTACGCCGTGGTCTGGGCACCGCCCCAGCAATTCATGGATGAACAGCCGGGCCTCAAAGGCCTGTTCAACATCGGTGCAGGAGTGGATGGACTGCTCAAGCTGCAGCTACCCGCCAATGCCAAGGTGGTGCGGTTAGACGATGCGGGCATGTCGGTACAGATGGCTGAATATGTGGCGCAAGCCGTCATTCGCCATTTCCGCGAGCTGGATGGCTATGAGGCCGACATGAAAGCGGGCAACTGGGCCTTTCGCAAGCCCCAGATGCGGGCTGACTTTCCCGTCGGCGTAATGGGTCTGGGTGTGCTGGGCGAACGCGTGGCCAAGGCATTGGGCGTGTTTGAGTTTCCCGTGCGCGGCTGGAGCCGTTCGGCCAAGCAGATCGATGGCGTACACACCTTCAGCGGTGAGGCAGGTTTTGCCGAGTTTTTGCGTGGCACACGTATTTTGGTCAATCTGCTGCCCCTGACACCAGACACCGAAAACGTCATCAATCGCAGCACGCTGCAGCAACTGCTGCCCGGTGCCTACGTCATCAACGTAGCGCGCGGCGCACATTTGGTCGATGCAGACCTGATCGCTCTGATTGAAGAAGGCCACGTGGCTGGCGCTCTGCTGGATGTGTTCCGTCAGGAACCACTGCCTGTCGACCACGCTTTCTGGAAGGTGCCGCAAATCACCATGACCCCGCACACCTCTGCCCGCACCCTGCGCGAAGAAAGCATTGCGCAAATTGTGGGCAAAGTGGCCGCTATGAGCCGCGGCGAAACCGTGCAGGGCATGGTCAACACACAACGCGGCTATTGATACCGGAGAGAGGCCACACGCCAATGGAGTGCATGACAATATTGCGTTGGCCTGTTTCTGAATCTTTATGAAAACTTTAATTTCGCGCACCATGTCAACCCGCTGGATGTCTGTTCTGTCAGCACTGGCGTGGCTGTGGCTGTTTGCCCCGATGCTGTGGATGTGGCCCAGCAGCCGCAGCGCACTGGAAACGGTGGTGTCTGGCTTGCTGTTTCTCTTTTGCCTGCTGTGGCGTGGAACCACGCGCACAGCCGTGGTGATATTGCTGCTGGCGGGTTGCAGTTTTCTGGGGTATTTCTTTGCCGTACGCTCGGCCCCAGACGAGTTTTTCTGGTATTCGGTCTTAGGCTCCAACCCGACGGAAGCATGGGAATACGCATCCTCTTACCGTATCAACGATGCTGCACTGCTGCTCGGTTGGCTGTTGCCAGCCATCGCTGCAGCCCTCTATCTGTGGCATGCGGCACCAGCGCTACACAACAGATGGATGCGCAGGCTGGCATGGCTGGGCCTCGTTGTCTGGGCGCTTTGGATCGCGGTAAGCCTTGTCAAGGGCTACTCCATGACCAAGGCCATTGCACGCGTGGAAAACGTGTATCCGCTGACCATGGTGAAAGCCTATATGGACTACCAGAGCAACAGCCAAAGTCTCTACACCATTCCCAAAGTGCCAGCGCCCGTAGCGCCACCCATGGTTGATGTACTCCTCGTGGTACTGGGTGAAAGCAGCAGCGCCCACCGCTGGTCTTTACTGGGCTATCAGGGCAATGACACCAATGCGCCACTGCAAGCTGTGCGCGATCAAATGGTGGTGCTGCCAGTGACCACCAATGGCAACAACACGGGCAAGACCCTGCCTGTGCTGATGACCGGACAGCGCATGCACCCATTGCCTGCAGAAGGCGCGGACACCTACCTGGATTGGGCGGGCGCAGCAGGCTTTCACCGGGACAGCATGACCAACCAAATGGCAGCCGGCTTTGTCAATTTGGCACTGCGCCAGCGGTCTGAAAAATTCCTACAGCTGCAAGACGGCTCGCTGGATGGGGCACTGACGCAGCATTTCAGCAATAGTCTGGCCAAGGGGCCAAAGCCATTGTTGATCACTTTGCATATGTACGGCAGCCACCCTCGCGTGGAAAGGCGAACCCCCCCACAGGCCGCACGCTGGGCTGATCCGTATGACAACAGCATCCTCTACACCAGTACGTTGCTGGCCGACTGGATTCAGCAACTTGATGCGCTACCTCACGTCCGCGCAGCTGTGGTCTATGCCTCAGACCACGGCCAAGACTTCCCTGTATGCGGTGGCAGCTATACCCATGGTGTCACCCGCAGTACCTATGAGGTTCCACTGATGCTGTGGGCCAATAAAGCCTTGCGCCAGGCCAATCCCGTATGGTGGACCAATCTTCAGCACATGCAGTCTGCGGCGGTAGATGCGCAAGGAATCCCGCGCTACAACACCTTGCTGATGGCCGATTGGCTGCGAACCTTGCTGGGGCAAACCGCATCGGTGCAGCAGCCAGCAGCGGGGGCGGCAAGTGCAAGCAGCCTATACCCTCCGCAGGAGAGCAGCAGCAATTGCGGTAACTGGAATGACCGCGTGCAAGAACTGCACCCTGCGGCTGTCCGTTGATTTTGTACATGTGATTTCGGCATACACGGCCCAAAGCTAGAGGAGACATCCATGAAAAGCTACCCCACCCGCGTCAAACTGGTTGAAGTGGGCCCCCGCGACGGTCTGCAAAATGAAAAGCAACCCGTATCCGCGGCGGTCAAGATAGAGCTGGTGCACCGCCTGCAAGAAGCTGGACACAAAGAGATTGAAGTAACCAGCTTTGTCTCGCCCAAATGGGTGCCTCAGATGGCAGACAACGCCGAGGTCATGGCAGGCATCACGCGCCGTGCGGATGTGCGCTATTCGGTGCTGACACCCAACATGAAAGGCTTTGAAGCAGCGCTGCTGTCCCGACCCGATGAAATTGTGGTGTTTGGCGCTGCCAGCGAGGCTTTCAGTCAAAAAAACATCAACTGCTCTATCGCTGAAAGCATTGAACGCTTTGCGCCAGTGGTAGCCGCCGCCCGTGCTGCAGGCATTTATGTGCGTGGAGCCATGAGCTGCACGGTAGGCTGCCCTTACGAAGGTGAGGTCGCCCCCGCACAAGTGGGCTATCTGGCCAAGCTGATGAAAGACATCGGTGTGCAGCATATTGGCGTGGCAGACACCATTGGCGTGGGCACCCCCATCAAGGTGCGCAAAGCCCTGGAAGCCACTTTGCAGCACTTTGATATCAATGACGTGTCAGGCCATTTCCACGACACCTACGGCCAGGCTGTTGCCAATACTCTGGCAGCGCTGGCCATGGGTGTCTGGCAATTTGATACTGCCGTGGCAGGTTTAGGCGGCTGCCCCTACGCCAAGGGTGCCACAGGCAATGTTGCCACCGAAGATGTGGTCTACATGCTGCATGGCATGGGTATCGAAACCGGAGTGGATTTAGACAAGCTGATCGATGCCGGCGAGTTCATCAGCAAGGCACTGGGCCGCCCGACCCAGTCACGTGTCGCCAAGGCCTTGCTGGCCAAGCGCGCCAGTGCTGCGGTGTGCGAGGCCGTTTGATATGTGCGGCTCTGAAGTGCATCCTTTGCCAGACAGTGTGCAACGCGTTGCGCATTTTCTGCAGACGGCCAGCCACCCTCACAGCCCTCGGATGCTCAATGGCGCGGCACGTACCGCCCAGGAGGCGGCAGACCAACTGGGCATTTTGGTCGGGCAAGTGGCGAAAAGCGTCATCTTCAAACGCAAGGAAGATGGGGCCCACGTACTGGTCATCGCCGCAGGTGATCGCCGTGTGGACGAAAAGAAGCTGGCGGCCTTGATCGGAAAGATTGGCCGTGCAGATGCCGAGTTTGTGAAAGCACGAACAGGTTTTTCTATTGGCGGCGTGAGCCCTGTCGCGCACCTGCATCCTCCCGTGACCTTGATCGACAGCACACTGGAGCGCTTTGATGTGCTGTGGGCTGCTGCGGGCCACCCTCATGCCGTATTCGCGCTCAGCTTGCAGGATCTGCAATCACTGACCCAAGCGCCCATCGTCGATATCGCACAACCCTCTGCGGTGGAGTCTGTATAAGTGTCCTATGTCATCCCCCCTGCGCCCAAAGCATTGCTGCGCAAGCTACGCACAGTCGAGTTAGACCGCCTGCTTGCGCCCGATGCCACGGTTGCACCACCGTCGCCCTGCGTCTCTGTGTGCCGCATGGATGCGGCACGGCAGTATTGCGAAGGTTGCCTGCGCACGCTCGAGGAGCTGCGTGCCTGGGGCAGCAGTGACGCCAGCGCCCAGCGCCAGATCTGGCTGAAGGTCAAAGAGCGCTGTTATCCAACAGTCTGATCCATCACCCGAGAGGAATGCCGACATGCACCACATCACCATGCACTTGGATTTTGTGTCGCCCTATGCCTGGCTGGCTTTCCAGCAGCTACCGCAAACCTTGGCGGGTTTGAGCTACCGGGTGGAGTACCGCCCTGTGCTGCTCGCAGCCTTGCTGCAACAACACAGCAATCCAGGCCCCGTGGGAATTCCTGCCAAGCGTGTATGGACCTATCGCCATGCCACATGGCTGGGCCAGCAGATGGGCATTCCCCTGCAAATGCCTGCTGCACACCCATTCAATCCCCTGCCTTTGCTGCGTTTGGCACTGCAAACCAGCACCGATGGCAATGTCAACCGTTTTGTTACTGAAACCATCTTTCGCCACGTCTGGGAAGGTGGCAACGATGCCACTGCCACTGCACGCTTGCAACAACTGCAAACGCAGCTTCAAACGCTACTACCTACCACCCCAGAGTCGGTAGAACAAGCCAAACACTGGTTGCGTAGCAATACTGAAAAAGCCGCCGAACTGGGCCTCTTTGGCGTCCCCGCATTCGAAGTACAAGGCGAGATTTTTTGGGGCTTAGACAGTTTGCCCATGCTGCGCGATTTTTTAGATGGCAGCCCCTGGTTTCAATCCGAGGCATGGGAAAACGCCAACACCATTTCCTCGGGTTTGGCCTGATTTCAGATCCAGCCATTGCTTCTAGGCAATTTACCGTTTGTCACATTGCGAAATAGCAAGCGCGGGTTAGACCTGAAGTTGTCAGAGCCGCGTCAGTTTGACGCAAGCCCATGTTGGATTCGCGTCAGAAGCCGGTCAGTACTGACTCCAAAAATGTGGTTGCCCGCACATAGCGGCTCACATAAACACATTCAGGAGACAACAACATGGCCATCAACGCTGCAAACGGCGTAGGACCGAAGGGCGCAGCCGCCCACCGGCCCATGACGCCAGAAGAACGCAAAGTGATCTTTGCTTCATCCCTCGGCACCGTGTTCGAGTGGTATGACTTCTACCTCTACGGCTCCCTCGCCGCCATTATTGCCAAGCAGTTCTTCAGCGGTTTGGATGCAGGCTCCGCCTTCATTTTTGCGCTGCTGGCATTTGCAGCTGGCTTTATCGTTCGTCCCTTTGGTGCGCTGGTGTTCGGCCGCCTGGGTGACATGATTGGTCGCAAATACACTTTCTTGGTCACCATCCTGATCATGGGTATCTCCACGTTCATCGTGGGCATCTTGCCAACATACGCCAGCATTGGCGTAGCAGCGCCGGTGATTTTGATCGCCCTGCGCATGCTGCAAGGTTTGGCGCTCGGCGGTGAGTACGGTGGTGCAGCCACTTATGTGGCAGAGCATGCCCCTCACGGCAAGCGCGGCGCCTACACATCGTGGATTCAAACTACCGCGACGCTGGGCCTGTTCCTGTCGCTGCTGGTAATTTTGGGTGTGCGCACTGGACTGGGCGAAGAAAAGTTTGTGGACTGGGGCTGGCGCATTCCTTTCCTTGTCTCCATCTTGCTGCTGGCCATTTCGGTGTGGATCCGCATGACCCTGCACGAGTCCCCAGCCTTCCAAAAGATGAAGGCCGAGGGCAAGACATCCAAGGCACCTCTGACCGAGTCCTTCGGCCAATGGAAAAACCTGAAGATTGTGCTGCTGGCTTTGGTCGGTCTGACGGCTGGTCAAGCCGTGGTCTGGTACACCGGTCAGTTCTACGCGCTGTTCTTCCTGACACAGCAACTGAAAGTAGACGCAGTCACGGCCAACCTGATGATCGCAGCAGCTCTGCTGTTGGGCACGCCTTTCTTCGTGGTATTCGGTACCCTGTCTGACAAAATTGGCCGCAAACCCATCATCATGCTGGGCTGTGCGTTGGCCGTATTCACCTACTTCCCCGTGTTCAAGGCGCTGACCCACGCAGCCAACCCTGACCTGGCGGCTGCACAAGTCAACTCGCACGTGGTGATCATCGCCAACCCTGCTGAATGCTCGTTCCAGTTCAACCCCACTGGCACAGCCAAGTTCACCAGCTCCTGCGATGTGGCCAAGCAAGCCCTAGCCAGCCGTTCTGTGTCGTATGACACGGAAGATGCACCTGCAGGCACAACTGCGGCCGTCAAGGTGGGTGATGTCAGCATTCCAAGCTACAGCATCGTCGGCTTGAGCCCTGACGAAGTCAAAGCCAAGAGCGCTGAGTTCAGCAAAGCCGTCTCTGAAACACTGAAGGCAGCTGGCTACCCAGACAAGGCCGACCCTGCCAAGATGAACAAGCCGCTGATGATCGGTATCTTGTTCTACTTGGTACTGCTGGTCACCATGGTCTACGGCCCTATCGCCGCCATCTTGGTTGAAATGTTCCCCACCCGCATCCGCTACACATCCATGAGCATGCCCTACCACATTGGTAACGGCTGGTTTGGTGGTTTGCTGCCGACTATGTCGTTTGCCATCGTTGCCCAGACCGGCAATATGTACAACGGCTTGTGGTACCCCATCATCATCGCCGGCGTGACCGTCGTTGTTGGCACACTCTTCTTGCGTGACACCAAGGATGTAGACATCTACGCAGACGACTAATCAGTCGCCCAATACACCAACCCTTTTTGGTGCGCCCCGCTCTTTAGCGGGGCGTTTTATTGATAGCACTGAATCTTGATGGTGCATACCCAACAGCTTTGTTGTTGCAATGCATCACATGTCATCAAATATTCACCCGAATCCCCCCTATCAGGTCGCACAAAACTAGAATTTGTCTAGCCCGGTGAACGTATCTAACACCTAAGTTACTGGCTCCCTTCAAACCCACCCAAGGAAATAACATGACGAAGACAACTCGCCTGATGTTGGCCGTTCTGGCCGTCTGCGGCACCTCTGCCGCCCTGGCACAAAGCAGCGTGAATGTGTATGGCCGTATCAACACCACTGTTGAGCACCAAAAAATTGGTGACGAAAGCAAGTCGGTCATGAACAGCAATTCCTCGTACATCGGCTTCCGCGGCACTGAGGATCTTGGCAATGGTTTGAAGGCAGGCTTCCAACTGGAAGGCAACTTCGGTTCCGACGATGGCACAGGCAGCACGGGCGCCGGCATCAACTTCCAACGCCATTCCGAAATCAATCTGTCCGGTAACTTCGGTACCGTGCGTTTGGGCAAGTTCAACGTTGGCTCTTATCTGGCCACCGCAGACTACATCAGCATGCACAACCATGACACCGGTACTTCGGCTGATGCGCTGTATGCCTATGTCTTCCCAGAAGGCAACCAAATCTCTTACCGCTCGCCTGAATTCGGTGGCGTGACTGCCGAATTCAACTACGGCTTTGGTGAAAAAGCTAACCGCAATACAGCCTTGCCTGGCGATGGCACAAACACGCTTGCAGTGGCAGGCGAACACAAAGGTGCTTTTGATGCATCTTTGAACTACAACAATGGTCCCTTGGGTCTGGGAGTGGGCTACACACGTGCCAAGACTGACGGAGCCTTTGATGTGAAAGAGCAGCAACTGGGTCTGCGTGCCAGCTACTCCATCAATGCTTTGACACTGGGTGCTTACTACCAGTACTACAAGGCTGATGCATCTGCTACCGGCATCAACTTGGACACCAAGCGCCACGCTTACCGTCTGGCTGCAATGTACACCCTGGGTGCTTCTGAATTCCACGCCAACGTTGGTCGTGCACAAGCTTACAAGGGCGATCTGTCTGGCGCCAAAACAGCTGCTACCCAGTGGACACTGGGCTACAACTACAACCTGAGCAAGCGCACCAAGGTGTACGGCTACTTCACCAAAATCAACAATGGTGATGATGCTGCTTATGGCGTGACCACTGCCGGCGACAACTTCCGCTCTATCGCAGTTGGCGTCCGCCACCTGTTCTAAGCGAGCGTAAGCTCTCTGCAATGCCTGCTTGGTTTAATTCAAGCAGGGCTTGCTCCAAGGTTTAAGCCTCAACTCTTTCGAGTTGGGGCTTTTTTTATGGCCAGCTCGCAAATTTTTAAATACGATATTTAGGAGACTGATATGTGGAAAATTGCTGTAGGTTTCGCCATTTTTGCGGCCATTTCTCTTTATATGATCATGCAATTTGGCGACCAAGTAGATATGAGTGGTGAGAAACATGGCGCAGATGCCATCCACGCACCCGCAGAAACCAAATAAAAAAGGAGCGCCCTGCGCGCTCCTGTATTCGACTTCAGATCGTTATCC
>RCUL01000093.1_pt1 | contig 90366 bp, 82 predicted proteins | sample 2167521 | NCBI WGS metagenome assembly RCUL01 (sample SAMN09932745, study PRJNA488358) | compost metagenome | feature: garden; material: soil; isolation source: compost soil in acetic acid-enriched culture | place: Germany: Experimental Botanical Garden Goettingen | collected 2016-01-27
ACCTCGCTGAAACGGTAGAACAAAACGTAGATGTAGACTGGGAAAATTATGAATATGATTCTGCCGAATATGAAGCAGAGCGAGAACGTGCCAAGCAGTTCAAACAACAAGAAAAACGTGAGCAAGCAGCCAAAATGGCAGAGCAGTCACTGAAAACCGTGTATTTAAAAATTACCGCGATGATTCACCCTGACCGTGAACCTGACGAAATGAAGAAGTTGGAAAAAACTGAACTTTTGCAGAAGGTCAATGCAGCTCATACAGCGCAGGATTTATTTTATTTATTGAAACTCCAATTACAGCTAGAGACCAATAAAGGCCTAAGCTCAAAAGCTTTAAGTTCGGAACAAGTGAAGTTTTATCAGTTGTCTTTGGAAGCGCAGAGTCAGAACTTACAAAGTCAGTTGGAAGAGATATTTGCGTCTTTTCACTTGAATAGTCATATCAATACCAAACAGCTCAAAATCAATGATGTGTATAAGGTAATTGATAAAGATGCTGCTGAGCTAAAACAGCAGCTGAAGTGGGAAAAAGAACGTTTAAAACATATGAAAAAGGTGAGTGGAGTGGAGATGTTGTTGGCGCATGGAGTGTTGTAACTTTTCCCCTTGCGGAATAATATTCCTCATCGCTGAGGGAGAGGGAGCTGCAAGTGATTTTATAGCACCATGAATTTAATAATGAAAATTCCTTCTCCTTTTAGGAGAGGGCTAGGGAGAGGTAATAATAAAAATGGTAGACCTACAATTATTAGAATTCGCCAAAACCATGCGAAGCAATGCTACTGATGCAGAAAACCTCATGTGGCAATTAATTCGTGCTAAACGATTTATGAATTTGAAATTTCGCAGACAGCATGTGATTAAACCCTATATTGTGGATTTTTACTGTCATGAAATTGGTTTGGTCATTGAGTTAGATGGAAGTCAGCATGGCACAGACGATGCGATTGAATATGATGCTGAACGAACCAAATTTTTAGAGGCTTTAGATTTAAAAGTAGTGCGGTATTGGAACCATGATGTATTGAATCGGACGGATGTGGTGTTGGTGGATTTATGGCAGGTGTATTTACAATTGAAAAAGATTAAATAAGGGAAATTCCCTCTCCCTATGTGAGAGAGTTGGTTAAGGATAATATAATTAGTATTTGAATTTATTTTGGTAAATCAGTATTTTGTTAACCGAGTAAGCATTATATGAAATTATGAGATGAATCTTCTGAAGTCAATTGAATTAGCAATATCAAATATAAAAAAAGAATCATTAACTGATGTGGACATATTTCATAAACCATTTGAGTTAACTTTAATAAAGGGGAATTTCGAAACAGACTTAGTGAAAGAGATTCAAACTTATTTTAAAGAGTACACTTTAAAAAGTTTAAAAATTTCACCTATACCTCACATTTTGTTCCCCAAAAAAGCTTTATTCGATTTTCGAAAGTGTGCGTATATTTAAATTGTAGATGAAATAAAATACTTAGCATTAGTTTTGCAAGTTGCAGAAATAATTGAACGTAATCGAATTAAGAAAAGTAAAAATATTATTTTTTCCTATAGATTTTTACCAAATGAAAAAGGAGATTTATACGATTCAGCTTATAATTACACTGCTTTTAAAACTTATGTAAAACAACAGGCTAAAAATGAAAATGTAAAAGTCGTTGTTACGACAGATATCGCTAACTTCTATGATCGAATTAATTTACATAGAGTTGAAAGTGTACTTTTATCCTTGCGGGGTATAGAAAAGAAACAAGTACATTTAATTAATGAAATATTACTTTTTTGGGCGAATAGAGATTCTTATGGATTACCAGTCGGTTCCAATGCAAGTAGAATTTTGGCAGAGGCCGCTTTAATAGAAGTAGATAATTATTTAATTTCTAAAAAAATAAACTTTTGTAGATTTGTAGATGATTATCGAATTTTTGCACCTGATGCAGCAACTGCACATCATTGGCTAGCTATTCTCGTAGAAAGGTTAAACAAGGAAGGACTATTTCTAAATAGTAATAAAACTAATTTATTTGATGTTTCTGCTGAAACTGCTGAAAAGAAAGTTTATATTTCAAAGATAATTAGAGGTTACTCTGGTCTGATCCCTACAAAATTTAGAGCCTTATCGGAATCGGAAAAATTTTCCCTAAGTTTAAATAAGATCGAAATTCTAAGGAAAAATGTAATAGAAAGTGTTCTTATAGAGCCGATAGATTTTGTTAAATATGTAAAAACAATTATTGCTCAAGAGTCATTTAATGATCTTGTATTACTTACAAATAATTTAAATAAATTTCCACAATTTTTTCCATACACTTTGGATGTCATTTCTAAGTTTCATGCAAGTTTTTCAACATCACAAATTTCAGAAATAAAAAACAATTTAAAGGTTTGGCTGGACAGAAAGGAGACCTCAGAGTTCATTTTAGTATATCTCGTGCGCTTTTTTGGAAATGAACACTTTAGAGACAAAGAAGTATTAATGACTTTTTTCGAAACTTAAGACGAAATGAAGGACATTATATTGGTCGCGTTGTACTTGAAGAGCTTGAGGATATAGTAACGCGTGGTGAAGTCTTAGAAATACGAGATTATTATGTAAGAGCTGACCAATGGGAAAAAAGGCAAATTGCAAAATTAGTATCTAAACATTTTAGTGATGGTGAGCAGAGACCTTTCTTTAAAAATGTTTTATCCAATGATAATGATATTTTTTTAAAACAAATTTGTAAGAATTAAAAAAATAAAGGGCTGAATAATCAGCCCTTTATACTACAAATTAGATCAAACTAATAACACATCAAAGAGCTGCTATCTGATCCATATTCGCTTTAATCTTCGCTAACTGGTCAGCAAACTCAGCCAGCTTCACTTTCTCACCTTCAACTACAGCCGCAGGTGCTTTTGCTACAAAACTTTCATTAGAAAGTTTGCCTGCAATGACGTCATGCTGCTTTTGAACCTTGTCTAAGTCTTTCTGTAAACGCCCCAATTCCGCTTTAGGATCAATTAAGCCTTTCATTGGAACAAAGACAGATACATGACCCACAACAGAAGAAGAAGACAATGGCGGTTGTTCTCCGTCAGCTAAGAACGTAATGCTTTCCACTTTCGCCAAGGCTTTAAACAATGCTTCAATACGGGTGATCTGTGTTTTCTCAGTTTCTGTCGTGTTTTGTAGAAGCACTGGTAATAAACGCGCATTACCTAAGCCCATCTCACCACGGATGTTACGTACTGCACCAATCAAACCTTGAAGCCATTGCATATCGGCTTCAGCCTGTTCGTTTACACGCTCAGGGTTAGGGGCAGGGTATTGCGCCAACATAATGGTTTCGCCAGAAATACCGAGTTTCGGTGCAAGCGTCTGCCAAATTTCTTCCGTCAAATACGGCATAAGCGGATGTGCAAGACGTAAAGATGCTTCCATCACTGCAAGAAGTACACGACGAACTTCAGCTTTACGCTCAACCGATACGTTTTCATCATTCAGAACAGGTTTTGTCAGTTCGACATACCAGTCACAGTATTCATTCCAAATGAACTCGTAAATCGCTTGTGCAGCCAAGTCTAAACGGTAAGTTGCGAACGCTTGTTGTACTGCAGCTTCGGCTTTTTGCAGACGGCTCACAATCCACTGTTCAGGCAACTCCCAAAGATCTTGACGAACTTCAGTGCCAATCACTTGCTCTTCACAGTTCATCATCACGAAACGGGTTGCGTTCCAGATTTTGTTAGCAAAGTTACGGTAACCTTCAACACGTTTCATGTCGAACTTAATGTCACGACCCGTATTGGCAAGGGCACAGAACGTAAAACGAACCGCATCCGTACCATAGGCTTGAATGCCTTCTGGGAACTCTTTACGGGTTGATTTTTCAATCTTCGCCGCTTGTTTCGGGTTCATTAGACCTGTAGTACGTTTTTGTACCAACGTCTCAAGGTCAACACCGTCAATCAAGTCAAGAGGGTCAAGTACGTTGCCCTTAGACTTTGACATTTTTTGACCTTCGCCATCACGAACTAGACCGTGAACATAGACCGTTTTAAATGGTACTTGTGGCGTACCATCTTCATTCTTCATGAAGTGCATCGTAAACATAATCATACGAGCAACCCAGAAGAAGATGATGTCAAAACCAGTCACCAATACATCAGTTGGGTGGAAGGTATTGAGGAAATAGTTTTCCGCATCTTTCTTGGCATCGCCAGTCCAACCAAGGGTTGAGAAAGTCCAAAGCGCAGAAGAGAACCATGTGTCGAGTACGTCTTCGTCTTGGCTAAGCGCAACATCAGCAGGGATGTTGTTTTTGGCACGTACTTCAGCTTCGTCACGACCCACATAGATGTTGCCTTCAGCATCGTACCAAGCGGGAATACGGTGACCCCACCAAAGCTGACGAGAGATACACCAGTCTTGGATGTTGTTCATCCACGCCATGTACATGTTGCTGTACTGTTCAGGAACAAACTTGATACGACCATCTTGAACCGCTTCAATGGCAGGTTGCGCCAATGGCGCAATTTTTACATACCATTGATCTGTCAATAATGGCTCAACGATCACGCCTGAACGGTCACCGCGAGGTGGTTTCAACGTATAAGGTTGGATTTGCTCTAACCAACCTTCACTTTCTGCTTGTTCAACCAGTTTTTTACGTGCTTCAAAACGCTCTAAACCAATATAGTCCGCAGGGGCAGCAATGGTTTTAGAAATTTGCTCACCCGCTTTCGCGATGTATTCAAACTCAGCCAATACTTCTGCATTTTTATTGAAGATGTTGATGATTGGCAACTCACAACGCTTACCGACTTCATAGTCGTTAAAGTCATGTGCAGGGGTGATTTTTACACAGCCTGTACCGAATTCTTTATCGACATATTCATCTTTAACGATTGGAACAGCACGACCTGTAATTGGTAGAATAATGTTCTGGCCTACAAGATGTGTATAACGTTCATCATCCAGTGCCACAGCAACCGCAGTATCACCCAGTAATGTTTCAGGGCGTGTGGTTGCGACAACAATGTGGTCTTTACCATCATGGGTACGGAGGTTTTTATCTTCAAAGAAATATTTGAAGTGCCACAGGGAACCTGCTTCTTCTTTATCTGATTCAACTTCGAGGTCAGAAAGCGCTGTTTGTAGTTTTGGATCCCAGTTCACCAAACGTTTGCCACGGTAAATCAAGCCATCTTCGTGCAGTTTAACGAACACTTCTTTGACTGCATTGGATAAACCTTCATCCATCGTAAAGCGTTCACGCGACCAATCGACTGATGAACCTAAACGACGGATTTGACGGGTGATGGTGTCGCCTGATTGCTCTTTCCATTCCCAGATTTTTTCGATGAATTTTTCACGGCCGAGGTCATGACGACTCACACCTTGAGCACCCAACTGACGCTCAACCACCATTTGCGTGGCAATACCCGCATGGTCTGTACCCGGTTGCCATAAGGTATTTTTACCTGACATACGGTTGTAGCGTGTTAAAGCATCCATAATGGCATTGTTAAAACCATGACCCATGTGCAAGCTACCGGTGACGTTTGGCGGCGGAATCATGATACAAAATGACTCACCTTTTTCAGAGGGCTTGAAATAACCACGCTCTTCCCAAGTTTGGTACCATTTTTTCTCGATCTCGGTCGGATCGTAAGTTGTAGCGATATTTTGCGCTGAATCAGTCATAGTTCAAACAGTTCAAAAGTAGATAAAAAATTGCCTCTATTGTAGCAAAGAAATCGCAAATGGGGGCATGTAAAGCAAATGCGTTGATCTAGCAATTGCGACATGATGCAGAGCGCTTTATGATGTGTCTAAACCTAGAGTGCGCTTTGTTCGCAGTAAAAATCAAAAAAAGGGGGGATCACTATGACTTATCAAATATCATTAAAATTAAAACCTGAAACTCACCAACGCTTTGCCCACATTCATCAACAGCTTAATGCCGGCGAAAGCCAAAGTCTTGCCAAACCTTTGGGTGAGGTTTTAGCGGATATTTCATGTGAAGTGATTGATCAAGTCTTTGGTGATCTTGCACGCTTGTCTACCTCAGGCGATGGGGAGTCTGAAAAAATTATTCAGCACATTGTGGACACTATGCGTAAGTACATGCCGTGGTCCGTGTCGTTTTTTTCAAATGACCGTCTAATTCCAATGGTGAATTATCTAGAGCAAATGATGTATGACACCGAGAGCATGCATTTTTTAAGCTACCCAGTCGAAAAAACTTTAGTCACCGAACTTTTGGGTTGTGTGGAACAGATGGAAAAGGGCAATAACAGTTATGTTGCTCCAGCTTTGAAGGTATTTACGCAAATTGTCGATCTAGGGGTGACCAGTCTGGTCCGTGAACCCAAAAAAATGCTTAAATTTAATCTGGTGGTCGATAAAACACTAAATGGGGTGATTAACTTAACGACCCAGTTGGGCTATAAACGTTTTGATAAGTTAGGGCGTATCTATGATGCGCAGATGATGAGTCAATATTTCGATCATTTCCTGACTTTTTTAAATGATCAATCTGCAAATAAAACTTCGGTATGAGGCAATAAGGACATGGCACAGTTAAACAGTTTAGACGCTAAAGTAGTATGGATTACGGGGGCATCTTCAGGGTTAGGCGAAGCACTGGCTAAAGAATGTGCTTTACAGGGTGCTGAGGTGGTACTCACGGCAAGACGTTTTGACGAACTCGAAAAAGTTCGTGTCGGGCTGCTCAATCCAGATCAACATATTTCCATTTGTGCTGACATTACCGATGAAGCTCAAGTTCGTCATGCCTATGAGCAAGTGCTACAGAAAAAAGGTCGGATTGACTGGTTAATTAATAATGCGGGTTTAAGCCAACGTGCCTTGATTGCTGACACCAGCATGCAGACTGAACGTGCGATTATGGAAGTGGATTATTTCTCACAAGTGTTTTTAACCAAAACAGTTCTACCGACATTTTTAGCGCAAAAATCTGGCCGTATTGCTTTTGTTTCGAGTGTTGCAGGGCTATTGGGGACGCAGTACCGTGCCAGTTATTCAGCAGCTAAGGCTGCCATTCATATGTGGGCAAATAGCCTGCGTGCCGAAGTGGCCAATGAGGGCGTGGATGTATCGGTGATTTTCCCAGGCTTTGTTAAAACCAATGTCTCGTTTAATGCTTTAAATGGCGAGGGTAAACCACAGGGTCATCAAGACGAAGCTATTGAAAATGGTTTAGAACCCGATATTTTTGCGCAAACGGTGGTGAGCGCTTTGCTCAAAGGTGAAGAATACATCGTAGTCGGTGGACGTAAGGAGAAAATGGGGGTTTTGGTGTCTCGTTTATCGCCTACAACGTTGTATAAAATGATTCGTAAGATGAAAGTGAAGTAAATTTAAAAAGGCAGGAGGAAACTAACTTCCACCTGCCTTTTGGGATCATGATGTTCACATATCCCATCTCCCCATGTTTTGATAGGGGAGCCGCACTGCACTACTTACTGATTTTATTTAAATAGTTTAAGAACAATTCCGCATTTTTCCCACGCACTTGCCAAGACATACAACGCACACCGCCGCCCATATGACAGACATTAGAAGACTGTACTGGAACAACAGTACGTTTGGTTACGCTACGAATTTGCTGTAACGCGACAGCATCCTCTTTAATGCCAAACTGTGGGAAGTAAATCCGTTCAGGCGTGACTAACATGTTGGTGTATAAGCCACATGCAGAACCAAATTTTTCATCGTAAATTTCGCTGCCATCATAAGGGGTGATGATTTCTCGAATTTTGACATTGGGAATGCCGCGCTTTAAATCTGCTTTGAGTTGCTTGGCATAATCGGGATCTTCAGGGTAAGAGTTAATCACCAAGGTGTTTTGGTCGACAAAGCTGACGACACCATCGGCATGTTCCAAGCCCCCTTGTTCATCAGCTTCAATGAACGCAATCTGCTTTGCACCTGTCAAAGCGATGAGTTTCTTACGGGCTTCGCTTTCGGTGAGCTTGTTATCCGCTAGGAATTTGGTGCTGAGGACGACATTGCCATAACCATCTTCAACCCAGTTTCCGCCATCATTCAACAGTTTGCTTTGAGTAAACTGTAAGCTTGCTTTTTGACTATAGTATTTAAACTCGTCTTGTACTTCATCTGAAATGGCCTGACCTTTTTTAGCGCCACCTTGTCCTGCGGCAGTGTAGCGGAACATCACAGGTTGAGCTGGGTTGGCACTGGTGAAGTCGCGCATCCAAATGTCATGCATCGGTGCGATTGCCACATGCTTTTTGCCCAAGGCTTTGACATAGTCGGGGTAGAGGTATTTGTCCGTCAGTACAACGACATTGTCTCCATTTTTAATAATTTTTTTTGCATAATCGACGTGAAAATCGAAAATATCATCAATCATTTTTGCATAATAAGCATCATTACTTTGAGGCGATGCCAGTACAATTAATTCAGCTTTGGCTACAAGTGGAATCATGCTGAGTACAGCCATGCTTATTTTCAGGGTTAAAGATTTCATTATCTGAGACCTATTTATAGTGTAGGTAATGTCCATTTTTATTGTATTCAGTGTAGAGAATTATGCTCTAGTGAGCGATCTGCCATCCGAATGTACGATAGAAGGCGAGCGAGCATGAGCTATTTTGAATGCTCATGCTGTTTGAGTTTAGTGAATGGATGATTGGTCAATAGTCGCTGTTTAAGGACTTTGAATGGCGGTCCCATAAGCAAAGACTTCGACCATACCACCTTGCATGCCCATTTCTGTGGTCGCCAGTCGCATACAAGCTATATGTGTTGCGCCGTGTTTTTCCGCTTCAAGTTTGAGTCGGACAATAGCTTCACGACGGGCACGATCGACGACACTTTCATAGCTGGTGAGTCTACCACCCAAAAAGTTTTGCACGGTCGCCAGTACATATTTGAAATAATCATGAGAAATCACCACGTTGCTGCTGATCATGTGCCCAGACTGCTCGAAGCTTACTTTGCGTAAATTACCCACGGTAATGTAGGCAAGACGCTTCTCATTCTGTTCAAGCTCGGCTAAATGTTTGCGTTCGTTATAACGACCAAAGCCAAAACCGACGCTAAACAGCACTGCAAAGATCAGCAGTTGGAAAACTAAACTTTCCATTGCTTAGGCCTGTGTTGGAAATGGATCGGGGAGATGGTTGTCTAACGGTGTGACACGGACCGCAGTGCCATAAACAAATAACTCAGATGCACCTTGGGCAATGTTAGAAGTTGAAAAACGAATACCTACAATGGCATTGGCACCTAAGCCTTGTGCTTTTACAATCATACGATTCATGGCTTCTTGGCGGGATTCTTCTAAAAGCTCGGTATAGGCAGTGAGCTCACCACCGACAATATTTTTTAACCCTGCCAAAAAGTCGCGCCCGACATGTTTACTTCGAACCGTACTGCCATAGACCACATCCAGTTGTTGAGAAATGCGATGTCCAGGAACAGACTCAAGGTTACTTAAAAGCATAATGTTCAATATTCAAATGATTTGATTATCTTTGAAGATAGGAAATTGCTAAGCAAAAAGCAATAAAAAAGCCCACCGAAGTGAGCTTTTCATACGCAAACCTTAGTTTGCTGTTTTGTTGTATTTCACATCTGAAGAAGAAGGCTGTTTCACCACTTGATCCGTCGTGTTGGCTTTAACGCCGCCGCCGAGGGTTTTGTACACTTCAACTTGGTTGTTTAGGTTTGCTTGTTCAAGCAATAACAAACCTTGTTCAGCTGAGTATGATGTACGCTGTGCATCAAGTACAGTGAGGTAGTTGTCAATACCTGCACGGAAGCGAGCAGTTGAAAGCTTATAAGTGGTGTTGGTTGCGTCTACCAGACGACGTTGTGCTGCTAGACGGTCACCAATATTTTCACGTACTGCCAATGCATCATTCACTTCGCGGAAAGCGATTTGAATGGTTTTTTCATAATCTGACAACGCAATTTTTTGGTCAGTTTCTGAAATCTTCACATTGGCACGACGTGTGCCCCAGTCAAAGATTGGAATATCTAAGCTTGGGCCAAGTGACCATACAAAGGCACCTGATTTAAACAAATCGCTTAAATCTGTCGATGCATAACCCGCTGTGCCTGTTAAGCTGATGGTTGGGTACAACTGTGCTTTTGCCGCACCAATGTTGGCACCCGCAGCAGACAATTGATATTCCGCAGCGCGGACATCAGGACGGTTATTTAACAAGTCGCTTGGCAAGCCTGCTGTCAACGCCGTACTTTGGGTAATACGTTTCACAGGCTGAGGAGACAATAAGTTTGCAGGAACAGGTTGACCCACTAACAAGTTTAACAAGTTCTGTGCTTGTGCAAGTTGAGTCTTGTAGTTCGCAACGTCATTACGAGCAGTTTCAACCGAAATTTGCGCTTGACGTACAGGGACTTCGCTGTCGATACCGACATCAAAACGTTTTTTGTTTAGATTGTACGACTCAAGCTGTGCTTTTAAGGTTTGGTCTGCCAGTTTTAGGTTGGCATTAGCAAACGAATAGCTCAGCCATGCTTGCGCAACCTGACCAATCAACGAAATTTGTGTTGCATCACGCGCACTCTGAGTCGCCAAATAGCTGTCTAAAGCATTGTCTTTTAAGCTACGAACACGACCCCAAAAGTCTAACTCATACGCGGTTACGCCAAGGCCAACATTATAGGTTGTCATTGGTTTGTTGCTGCTGAGTGTATCTTGGCGAAGCACACTACCACTTGCACCAATAGTTGGCAGTTGGTTGTTTTCGCTAATTTGATACGCTTGCTGAGCACGTTGAATATTTAAAGTCGCCGTACGGAGGTCACGGTTATTGGCTAGTGCTAACTCGATGACTTGGACTAAACGCTGATCAGCAAAAAAGTCTTTATAGCCTTGTTCTGCAACAGATGGACCTGTCGTTGAACCAATATATCCTGTTGGGATATCCGCTTGAGCGACGGGTTCTGGACCACGCATGCTTTGACATGCAGTCAAAGCAAGCGCAAGTGCAGATACCGCAATGCTACGACCTGAAATAGACCATACTTTTTGCATCACGATGTTTGCTCCTGATTATTTTGTTTCTTAGGTTTGTATTTGAAAATACTACGAATCCAAACAAAGAATACTGGAATGAAGAAAATACCCAACAGTGTAGAACTAATTACACCACCAAGGACACCAAAGCCTACCGAGTGTTGGCTACCTGCACCAGCACCTGTTGAAAGGGCAAGCGGAAGGACACCAAAACCGAATGCAAGGGTGGTCATGATAATTGGGCGTAAGCGCATTTTTGCAGCATGAAGGGTTGCATCAAACAAGTCTTCACCTTGTTCTTGCAACTCTTTTGCAAACTCTACGATCAAGATCGCATTTTTCGCAGAAAGACCAATCACGGCAACAATCGCAACTTGGAAGTAGATGTTAAACGATAAGTTTGGATCGCCCTTAATGATCATACCTAACCACGTTAAAGTAAATGCACCGATAATACCTAGTGGTACAACTAGCAATACTGAAACAGGGATAGACCAGCTTTCATACAATGCGGCAAGACATAAGAAGACAATGAGCATTGAAAGAACAAGTAGCGGACCTGTTTGACTGCCCGAATCACGTTCTTCTAAAGATAAACCTGTCCATTCGTAGTCAAAGCCTTGTAAGCCCATAGATGGTAACTTGGCAATGATTTCTTCCATCGCGAGCATCGCATCACCCGAACTTACGCCCGGTGCTGGAGTACCTTGGATGTTCACAGAAGATACACCGTTATAACGCTCTAGACGTGGTGAACCATAAGTCCATTCGCCTGTTGCAAATGCTGAGAACGGAACCATCGTGCCACTGCTATTGCGCACATACCACTTGTTTAAGTCTTCAGGCATCATACGTGTATTCGCTTCACCTTGAACATACACTTTTTTCACACGACCACGGTCAACGAAGTCATTAATGTATGAACCACCCCAAGCCATGCTCATGGTTGTATTGATATCTGCAATACTCACACCCATTGCACCCGCTTGCGCTTGATCAATGTTGATTTGGTACTGAGGTGTATCTTCTTGACCATTAGGACGCACGCCTGCAAGACGTTTGTCTTGTGCAGCCATACCTAAAATGGCATTACGTGCAGCGATCAATTTCTCGTGACCTTGACCACTCGCATCTTTCAATTGGATGTCAAAACCAGCAGATACACCTAACTCAGGCATTGCAGGTAGCTGTAATGGCATGATGTAAGACGCATCTTTAATCATGTTCAATGACATGCCGCGCTGAATGATGGCACCAATTTGCGACTCAGGTGTAGTACGTTCACTCCAGTCTTTCAGTTTAATAAAGGCAAGACCTGCGTTTTGACCGACACCTGTGAATGAGAAACCAGAAACCGTAAAGATCGACTCTACATGCTCTTTTTCTTTATTCAGGAAGTAATCCGTCATACTAGACACGACTTTGTCTGTACGTTCAAGGCTTGCACTTGGTGGAAGTTGAACTAAAGTCATGACGACGCCTTGGTCTTCATCAGGTAAGAATGAAGAAGGTAAGACTTTATACAGACCGAATAAACCTGCAATCACCAATAGATAAACCACACCAGAGAATACTTTATGGTGAGTCATACGGTTGACACCACCTTGGTATTTCACGGCAACTTTTTCAAAGCTACTGTTAAACCAACGGAAGAATCGCGCAAAAATATTATTACTTTCTGGCTTGTTTGCATCATGTTGTTTTAACAAGGTTGCACACAGGGCAGGGGTGAAGGTTAATGCCACGATCAGTGACAAAATCATTGCAGTAACCAGAGTAATCGAGAACTGACGGTAAATAACGCCCGTTGTACCACCAAAGAATGCCATCGGTACGAATACTGCAGTTAACACACTGGTAATACCGACCAAGGCACCAGAAATCTGTTGCATTGACTTTTCAGTTGCAGCCACAGGGTCGAGGTGTTCTTCTTGCATTACACGTTCGACGTTTTCCACCACAACAATCGCATCATCGACCAGAAGACCAATCGCTAAGACCATCGCAAACATGGTGAGCGTGTTGATTGAGAAACCGAAAATGTTAATGACAGCAAATGTACCCAATACAACGACTGGAACAGCCAATGTTGGGATAATCGTGGCACGCCAGTTCTGTAAGAATAAGAACATGACAATGAACACCAACACGACAGCTTCAATTAATGTGTGTACAACACTTTCAATCGACAGCTTAATAAACGGCGTGGTGTCATAAGCCAGTTGATCTTTTAAACCATCTGGATAGTTTTGACGAAGTTCACTTAAGCGTTCTTCAACTGCCGCAGCAGTATCTAGTGCGTTGGCACCTGTTGCTAGTTTAATTGCAACACCGCCAGCAGCTTTACCATTAAATTTAGAGTCAAATTGATAGTTATCTGAACCGAGTTCAACCCGCGCAACATCACCCAAGCGAACTTGAGCACCTGAAGCAGTATTTTTTAGAAAAATATTTCTAAATTGCTCTGGGGTTTGCAACATGCTTTGAGCATTCACTGTTGCGTTCAGCACTTGACCTTGCACAGAGGGTGCACCGCCTAACTGACCTACCGCCACTTGCGAGTTTTGCGCATTAATAGCAGCTGCAATATCAGTGGGTGTAACTTGTAGGCTGGTCATTTTGGCAGGGTCTAGCCAAATACGCATTGCGTATGAACCACCAAAGACTTGAAGTTCACCAACACCTGCAACACGACTAAGTGGTTCAGAGATGTTTGAGTTTACATAGTCTTTAATGTCTGACGCCGATAGGCTTCCATCTGGAGAGTAAAATGCAAGAACCTGCATAAAGCTCGCACCAGACTTGGTGACTTTTACACCTTGACGTTGTACATCTTCAGGTAAAAGCGCCGTTGCCGATTGCAGTTTGTTCTGTACTTGAACTTGAGCAATATCAGGATCGATGCCTTGTTCAAAGTTCAAGTTAATAGACGCTTGACCATTACCCGCACTGTTTGAAGAGATATAACGTAGACCATCCAGACCATTCATTTGTTGTTCAATGATCTGAGTAACCGTGTTTTCAACAGTCTGTGCAGAAGCACCCGGATAAGTTGCAGAGATTGTCACCGTGGGCGGTGCAATCGTCGGATATTGGGCAACTGGCATTTTTGTCAGCGTGAGAATACCCGCCAACATAATCACCAGTGCAATCACCCACGCAAAAATGGGGCGATGAATAAAAAATTGAGCCATTCAGTCTACCCCTTATGCGTTTGAAGTAGCTTTTTGTTCAGTTTTCGCACCAGCTTCTGTCTTTTTAGCATCCGTTGTTGGAGCTTGAGGTGCTGCTGCTTTAGGTTGATACGGTTTTGCAACAACTTTCTGTTCAGCTTTAACTTTTGCTATTCCGTCAACAATAACTTTTTCACCTGTTTTAAGGCCTTCTGTCACAATCCAGTCTTGGCCTTGAATGCCAACGGTGGTGATTTGACGAGGCTCTACTACGCCTTTGTCATTCACGATCATCGCCATCGCTTGACCTGTTGGTGTCCGAGTCACCGCAATTTGCGGCACTAACATCGCATTCGGGATTACGCCTTGAACAATTTGTGCATTGGCAAACATACCAGGAAGCAACAAATGATTCGGGTTCGGGAACACCGCACGAATAGTCACAGTCCCTGTATCAGGATTGACACTAGCATCAGAGAAAGCTAAACGACCTTCGACTGGATAGTCACTGCCATCTTCAAGTTTCAGCTTCACACGCGTGTTGTTACTGCTGTCTAAGCTACCTTTACTCAATTGTTGACGTAAACGAAGAAGTTCAGAACTCGATTGGTTGATATCAACATAGATCGGGTCTAAACGTTGAATCGTCACCAATGGCTCTGTTTGGTTTGCAGTCACCAAAGCACCCACAGTAACTGTAGAGCGGTTAGTTTGACCTGAAATTGGAGAGCGGATGGTTGAGTAACCTAAGTCCACTTCAGCATTTTTAACTTGAGCACGTGCTGCTGCCACTTGTGCCTCAGCTACATTTACTTGACCTACTAAGTCGTCATAGTCTTGTTTCGCAACAGCGTTGCTTGAAACCAGTTGCTGATAACGATTCAATTTGGTTCTGAGTGTGCTTAAATTCGCTTCTTGTTGTAATAATGCTGCTTTGGCATTATCAAATGTTGCGCGGTTGGTACGAGAATCAAGTTCATAAAGTGCCTGGCCTTCACGTACATAACTGCCTTCCGCAAACAAACGTTTTAGAATGATTCCACTCGTTTGTGGGCGAACTTCAGAGATTTCAAATGCCGTGGTTCTGCCAGATAACTCTACAGATTGTTCTACATTTTGCGGTTGTGCAACAATGACACCGACTTCAGTAGGTGGCATTTGTTGAGAAGCGCCAGCTTGCTGCGCATCCTTTGGATCTTTGCTACAACCAACAAGTGCAATACTCGTTGCTAATGCGCAAGCGGTAAGGGCTGGGGCCCAAAGCTTTGCCGACATCATTGTTCCACCTCGATTAGATTCTTATCTAAAAATAATTTGTATTTAATTGGGTATATCTGCCACACAAGATGTAAAGCAGTGAAATCCAGATAATACTAATGCTCCAACCTGCGAGAACGTCGGACGGGAAATGTACTCCAAGATAGACTCTTGAAACTCCCATCATCAGCATCCATAAAAAAAGAGCAATGCATACAACATAACGATGTGCAGGAAATGGTCGACTTAAGAAAATGGCAAGACACGCCAAAGTGGCAGCATACATACTGTGCGCACTCGGAAAGGAAGCACCATAGCTTGTCACTAGGTGAAACATTTCTGGTGGGCGTGGTCTTGAAATTAGAAATTTAAGTAGCCAAGCAGAAGCAATACTTCCAACAACGCCTAAACCAATAAAAACAACATCTCTATACTTTTTATACCATGCACGATGGAAACACCATAGAGTGGTTAGAAATAATACAAACGGCATGCCACCGAGTGCCGATAAAAGTATTGCAAGCTTATCTATAGGCTCAGTTCTTAATGTGCTGAAATATTCGACCATCGCCAGATCTAAAGCTGTGAGTGGTTGAATGCTTAGAACTAATACACTGATTATAAATAAAATAATACCGATAAAAAGCAACAAGTAATGCATGCTGGAACTCGTGTCATTTCAACCGATTTAAGCGCGGTTATTTACTGGGTTAAAGTGTACTCATCAGTACACTTTAATTCAAGTGTTGATTAATCATGTATAAAATTTTGTTCACAGTGTAACAAGAGCTCAAAATGGGTACAAAATCATTTTGTATGGTGTTTTGTATTGTTCGAACTTTCATCTACTTCAAGAGGCACTTTCGGTGGCCAAAAAAAGTCACTTGGTCGCGTTAGAAAATGGGTTAAAACCAATTTTGCTAACGGTTTCCACTGTTCAAAACGGACCCGACGTGCGCGTAGCGCCACAATAATCGTGAGGGTAAAACTGACAAATAAGTTCGTCAGACCAATAGCGAGTACCCCAAGGAAAGATACAATAATCAAGCCAACCTCAGGACTACCATTAATATTCATTAGACCTTGAATGAAGTTTGCTGAAGCAAAGGCAATATGGCGAATATCTAGGGGTAAACCCAAAATATAACCAATGGTTCCCATACTTCCTAGCATAATCCCGAACAGAAAATTACCCGCCAACGCACCTAAGTTGCGCTCTATATAGCCTGCAAATTTGTCGAGTCGTTCTTGCCCCATAATTGTTTTGAGACGAGGGTGTGCTTTTAAACGAGGGCCAACTTTGCGATAAACCGCCATATTGTCAAAATAACCCGCCAAAAGTCCCGATAAAAACAAACAGACACCCGCAATCGCAGCGTGCGGAATGGCCAAAGAGGTAAAAGGGTTTAAGTCATGTAAGACTTTCGCCGCTTTTGCATGGTTGAGTAGCGGTTCGTGCATACCAGTTGCCCATGCCCATGTAATAAAGGCGGCAACAGGGATGGCAATTGAGATATTGCCCAAAATAGCAATAAATTGCGTACGAATAATATTAATAATCAGCGCCGCTAATTCAGCAATTTGTGCTGTTTTTGAACCTTTGCGCTGTTGTACCGTTGCCGCGAGTGCTGCCGCGGTCATCGCTGGTTGTTTGGTTGCCACGGTAAAGTGCAACACATGAATCAACATAAACCCCAATGAGTAGTTCATGCTGTAAACAAAGGCTTGCATGAGCGGCGCCATGATCATCCGTGCGGACAAGATTTTAAGGGTGGCCATGGTTGCAATAATGACACCCGCACCAGCTGCGGATTTATACATGGCTAAAAAGCCTTGTTTGTCTGTACTTACATAGTGTTCGCCCGTTTTACTGGCATTTTCAGTCACCTGTAAAGCAATCAATTCACTATTGGTCGTTAGTAAAGAGCGTACACTCCGTTCACTATAAATCGCAGCGGTAATATCGACTAAGAGCAGGCTCACCGCTTCATAGTGTGCTTCGCCTTCTTCTACAATTAAATTGAGTAACAGTTCGACACGGTCTAAGCATTGCTCAAGTAAGGAAATCAGATAGGTTAAACTGACACTGACTCCAATACGTTTGGTCGCACGGCGAATTTTTAATACTACATCACGACACTGCTCAATCATGACCAGTGCTTGAGAGGCGTCGGGTGGGGCAACCACACTCGAGGTTTCAGCTTCTTGATGTGCCTTTTTATACTGTTGAATGAACTCGATAATTTCGCGGTTCTGAACTAGAAAAGGTGATTCATATTCGGTCAGCTCAGGATGCGCATTAATAAACTCTGGATATAAACCAATACCACTAATCCGATAAGACAGCACCGTAATGGCCTTAATCATTTCACTGCGGATTATGACTTTTTCTTTTTGATTGGCATGCCCGTGATTGAGCAGGTTCAGCAGTTGTAGCCAGTCACTGTCTCGGATGTTATCGAGCCAATATTTGTCACTTCGATTGGGGAAAACGCGACGGACTAAATCTTGTAGTTGAGTTTCGTCATTAATGAGCGGGAGAAAATGTGCCCCTAAGCGCTGCGACAATTGATTCCAAAACCCATCTAAAGACAAGATACCGGTGTCGGCATAAAGACTGGTTTGTTTATATTGGGAAATAAGCCGCAGCACAAAGCTTTGTAAGGTCGATGCGGCATCGGGAGTGATGAGTAATGCTTGAATGAGCGCTTGAAATTTTTGATGGATTTCATCGGTTTGATACGCATCCGTTGGACGAATACGCTCCACCAACTCAATTAAAAGTTGATCATTTAAAACAGCTTGAGGTTGCTCAAGCTGTTGCTGCATTTGAGAGAACAGATCATTAAATTTTATATGCATAGGCAAGTTAAAAACATTTTAAAGCAACATTTGTTATTGAATTCGATGTAAAGCCAGTTGGGTTAAATTGACCAGTGCTTGACGATATTGGCTGTCAGGTAAAGCCTGTAAAGCTTGAAGTGCGGCTTCGGTTTCTTCATGCGCCCGTTGTCGACAGTAATCCAGTGCACCAGAATTGTTTACGATAGCAATAACCTGATCAAGATCCGCTGTTCCACCTGTTGCAATACTTTGACGAACAATGGCATGTTCTTCACCCGCTGTATTTTTCAATGCTGAGATTAACGGTAAAGTCGGTTTACCTTCCATTAAATCATCGCCAATATTTTTACCTAATGTTTCAGCATCTGAGGTGTAATCTAAAATATCATCAATGATTTGAAAGGCATTGCCAAAGTGGCCTGCAAATAAACGCAGCGGTTCACGGTACTGCGGTGTCCCAGAAAGAATGGCAGCACCTTCAGTTGCCAGTTCAAATAAACGTGAGGTTTTACCGTGAATAATATCTAAATACGTTTGTTCTGTGGTTTCAGGCTGGTGCTGTGCTTGAAGTTGTAGCACTTCACCTTCGGCAATTTCACAAGTCCCTGTAGAAAAATCTTTGAGTAAGGTCATATCACCGAGATCGACCAATAAATCAAAGGCACGTGAAATTAGAAAGTCACCCACCAGTACTGCGGTCTGATTGTTCCAAGTTGCATTGGCCGTTGGGCGACCACGACGTAAGCCAGATTCATCGACCACATCATCATGGACTAAGGTTGCGGTATGCAGCATTTCAATAATGGCAGCGAGTTTACGCTGGCGTTCCAAATCTTCTGCACCGCAGGCTTTGGCAGCCAATAAGCACATAATGGGACGCATGCGTTTTCCACCTGCTTCAACCACATGTTTACTCACCGCCATGACCAATGCCACTTTAGAGGTAATGCCTTCATTAATAAATGTGTCCATCGTGGCAAAGTCTTGAGCTACAGGGGCGAGAATATCTTGCTTAAAGTCGATGGTCATTTGAAGAGCGGCCTCATCTATATAAAGTGATAAAAATCAGCATTACCAGTACTGTGTAAATAGGGATACATGTCTAAATGATTCATTTCAATCGTAAATAAGACTTGCTAGCGTGCGAGGCTATATTTTACTAAAGACAGTTCCTTATTTCCCCAATGTATAAGCGTACTGCATTTGTAGGCTTATTTACATTTATTAAATCAATTCATCCATACTATAGCGGATTGATTTTAAAAATCTATTTCATTGTAAGCAAAGTCAAGCCAGAGTTGAACTGTAATTTGTTGATTGAGTTTTTCTCGATTATTAAATAATCGTTAATTTAGTCTAATAAGTTCGGTAAATCTCTTGTTGTTTGAGTCAATATCACTTAAAATCCTTGCCCTTGATTAACCCCAGTGGCGTTCGTATTAAGATCGATATCTTCCTTTATCGGCACGACGACACGGGCATGTTTGGAGTACATTATGTACGCAGTAATCCAAAGCGGTGGTAAACAGCACCGTGTTGTAGAGGGTGAAACCCTTAAAGTTGAATTGTTGAAAGCTGAAACTGGCGCAACTATTACGTTTGATGACGTATTAATGCTAGTAAATGGCGACAGCATTCAAATCGGTGCTCCAGTTGTTGCTGGCGCTACTGTAACTGCTGAAGTAGTTAGCCATGGTCGTCACGACAAAATCCGTATTGTAAAAATGCGTCGTCGTAAACACTACCGTAAACAACAAGGTCACCGTCAATGGTTCACTGAGTTGAAAATTACAGCTATTTCAGGCTAATCACGAGGAGTAATGAGACATGGCAACTAAAAAAGCCGGTGGTTCGACTAAGAACGGTCGTGATTCGAACCCTAAAATGCTTGGTGTTAAAATTTACGGTGGTCAATCTGTGACTGCTGGTAACATCATCGTTCGTCAACGTGGTACAGAATTCCACGCAGGTCAAAACGTTGGTATGGGCCGTGACCATACTTTGTTTGCAACCGCTGACGGCGTAGTAAAATTCGAAGTGAAAGGTCAGTTTGGCCGTCGCTACGTAACTGTTGAAGCGTAAGTTTTAATAGTAAGAAAAACCCACAGTTTTGTGGGTTTTTTTTCGTCTATTCATATTGTTAGCCTATTTCTGTTGCATTTTTTATTTTGAAATAAACCACTAAATACCAATAAATGGTGATGTATATAGCAAAAAATAGGAGTGTAATAAAAAAACAAAACTAAAAGAAAGGCATACAGATATGAACATAATATTTACAAAAGTCTTGGGAAAATCTTACTGCCATATGGTTTCTGTTGTAAAAAAAGACAGTCAAATTGAACAAAGCCATATGATGAAAGAGACAGTGTTGCGTATTTCTCATAGATCAAACATTGAGAGCGAGAGCGTTGTTGCTAATCTGAGACTTACTCCGAAATTATTGTTGTTGAGTATTTTATTGGCCATGGGGAATGCAGCATGGGCAACTCAGGGAGATAATCATCAAGGGCAGGGACAAGGGCACGAGTCACATGGGAATGGAAATGGGTATGGTCATGGGTCTCATGGAAATGGTAACGGACATGACCATGGTTCTGGAACTCCAGGTCCTATGGGCCCACAAGGACCAATAGGTCCACAAGGGCCGCAAGGTATCCCGGGTGAAAAGGGTGCTACAGGCGCACAAGGTGATAAAGGCGACAAAGGCGATAAGGGTGACAGGGGTTATACCGGTGCAGCAGGTGCTACTGGAGCAACGGGTGCCAAAGGAGATAAGGGGGATAAAGGAGATAAGGGCGACAAAGGCGATACTGGTGCCACAGGAGCTAAGGGTGAGCAAGGTATCCAAGGTGTGAAAGGTGAACAGGGCCTCCAAGGTTTACAAGGTGTGAAAGGTGACACTGGAGCAACAGGTGAGACAGGAGCCACTGGATATAATGCTTATCAAGTTGCGCAAGTTAATGGTTTTGACGGTAGCATCACCGAATGGCTCGCGAGCTTAAAAGGCGATATGGGTAATACAGGGATGACAGGTGCAACAGGTTTTAGTGCTTATGATGTTGCAGTTGGTAATGGCTTTGAGGGTAGCATTACTCAATGGTTGGCCAGCCTTAAAGGTACAAACGGTACCAATGGGATCTCTAAAGAAGTGATGGATGTTGCTGATACCTACATCCTGAATGAAGCAAAAACCTATGTAAACCAAGTAGGGCAACAAACCCTCAATCAAGCAAATGCTTATACCGATAGTCGTGTAAATGCCTTGAACCGAGACATGCGAAAACTTGAAGATCGAACCTATGCAGCAGTAGCATCAAGTATCGCAATAGCATCTTTACCGCAACCGACAGATGCTGGCTACAACATGTTGAGTGCCGGTGTGGGTACATGGGAAGGTGAGCAAGGTTATGCTTTTGGTCTCAGTGGTGTGACCGATAGTAATAAATATGTATATAAAATCGCAGTGACAACCAATAGTGAAGGTGACTTCGGTGCAGGTGCTGCAATTGGTTGGCAATGGAAATGACAGTGACATCTCTTAACCTCAGTTAGAAAAGCCTCTGCACATTCAGGGGCTTTTCTATATGAAAAAGACGCATCTCATCTTCATCATGATGGATATTTCACAACATTAAGCACCAATAAATATACAAATCTTCTTATATTCTCAATTATTAGCCATAAAATTTGATTTAAGATAGCTCATCTAACAAATTGCGACTGCGCAAATTATAAAAGGTGAGATTATGAAAATGCTTCGTAAGACTTTATATGCAATGACAGTGGGTGTAGTAACACTTGGTCCTGTTATGAGCAGTACAGTATTTGCAGCTCCGGTTGCAGCATCGGAGCAACAAGCGACGACGAGTTTAGTGAAACAGTTGAGTGGTATTCAAAGTATCAGTTCTAACTTTGAGCAAACCACCAAAGTCACAAATTCATCTAAAGCACCGAAGAAACAAGGTTTATCTGCCCAGCACATGAATCAGACCTTTAAAGGGGTGATGAAAGTTGAGCGTCCAGGGAAATTCTATTGGGAAACCACAAGCCCTGCGAAACAAACCATTGTGACTTCGGGTAAAACGGTATGGATTTATGATCCAGACTTACAGCAAGCGGTTCGTCAAACTTTAGATGAACAGGTAGCCAATACTCCTGCACTATTATTGTCAGGGAATACGGAACAGATTCGTAAGGCATACCGTATTACGCAACCCAATCAGAGCAAAACCTACTATACCTTGTACCCAAAAAACAATGATGGTGCATTTCAAAGTTTGACGATCAGTTTTGGTGCGAAAAGTGCACCGACGTTGATGATCTTAGAAGACTCGTTGGGACAAACCACTTATGTGCGTTTTAACAACACCAAAATTAATACCAATATTCCAACTTCAACCTTTAATTTTACTCCGCCTAAAGGTACAGACATTATTGACCAATAATATGAGTCTGTTGTTCAAAACCACCTTCGGGTGGTTTTTTGTTGGATCAAGTTCAGTTACATAACGTGGTGGGAAGTTATGGCTGTGCTTTGTATAGTCTGTGCTATTGAATACTTAACGGCGGGTAAATCATGACATTACTTCATAACAATAAAATAGGATCTGTCTTCGTAATGATGTTGTGTACGGGGTTGCTCAGTGCATGTCAGCCACAAAATGACAGTAATGCTGCAAAAAGTGAAGAGACAACTAAACCAGCTCAAGTCACACAGACCTTGCCACTGATTGAGGCGAAAGTTCGACCATTACAATTGGCACGTTCTATTGCTTGTGATGAAGAAGGATGTACCCAATACAAACTGTACAGCTTGGAAACCAATGTCCCATGGATCAATCAATATTTTGATGAGCGGATGAAAAAAGCCAATCCTGTGGCGTTTGAAAGCTCGAAGCAAGCAAAGCCACAAATCGAAGAAAACATGCTCAGTGAAACTTTATCTGATGTCCGTTATGTGGCGCAGCGTGGCAAATATGCTGATTTTGTCTTGATGTATTATCACTATCCAGCGCGTGCCGCGCATGGCATGTATCACAATGAATACATCACCTTAGATTTGGCAACAAAAAAGCGGGTTGCGCTGAGAGACATTGTGGTGGATAAGACGGAGTCTCAATTATTAGATGCATTATATAGTGCTAATAGCATGTGGCTGTCCGATCATAATATTTCACGTGAGCAATTGAAGCTGACTGACAATTATTATATGAGTGCCAAAGGTGTGGTGTTCGTCTATCCCTTATATGAATTAGCCTCTTATTCAGAAGGGATGTCTGAATTGGTTTTACCGTATCAACAAGCCAGCGGCTTAATTAAGGCGGAATATTTGCCAAGTTTTGTCGATTATGCAGCTGAACGAGAAAAAGCGAGCAAAGAAAAGCCATGAAAATTGCTGTAATAAGCCACAGCTAGTGATCGCGTGACTGTATTTTTCGGCTTGAAGCGCTTACACTATAGCCAGTTTTTTTCTTTGCAAAAGATTGGCTATGATCGACCCGAAATTACTCAGAAATAATATTGAGGCTGTAAATTTAGCCTTAGCAAAACGTGGTGTACAACTGAATGTTGAAGAATGGGCATCACTAGAAGCTCGCCGTAAAGAGATTCAATCCAAAACTGAATCTCTTCAGGCTGAACGTAATTCGGGTGCAAAACAAGTTGGCCAAATTAAAAAAGCTGGTGGTGATGCATCTGAAATTATGACGCGTATGTCAGCGATTGGTGATGAAATCAAAGCTGCAGAAGTCGCTTTGTCTGAATTACAAGCTGAACTTGAAGCGAAATCACTCAGCATTCCAAACTTGCCAGATGAGTCTGTTCCTGAAGGAAAAGACGAAAGCGATAACGTGGAAATCCTCACATGGGGTACGCCGCGTACGTTTGACTTTGAAATTAAAGATCACACTGACTTAGGTGAGTGGATGGGCGGTCTTGAGTTTGAAACAGCGACCAAATTGACAGGTTCTCGTTTCAGCGTGCTCAAAGGACCACTTGCTCGTTTACAACGTGCGATTACCCAGCTCATGTTGAATACGCATACTTTGGAAAATGGTTATACCGAAGCTTATGTGCCGTATTTAGTTAATGCTGACTCACTCCGTGGTACAGGCCAATTGCCTAAATTTGAAGAAGATTTATTCAAATTACAAGGTGAAAAAGAGTATTACCTCATTCCAACTGCGGAAGTGCCTGTAACTAACTTCGTGCGTGATGAAATCATTGATGCAGACCGTTTACCACTGAAATATGCAGCGCATACGCCATGTTTCCGTAGTGAAGCAGGTTCATACGGTCGTGATACACGTGGTTTGATTCGTCAGCACCAATTCGACAAAGTCGAAATGGTACAAATTGTTAAACCTGAAGACTCAATGCAAGCGCTTGAAGAGCTTACAGGTCATGCTGAAGGGATCTTGAAAGCACTTGGTTTGCCGTACCGTAAGATCATTCTTTGTGGTGGTGATATGGGCTTTGGTGCAACTAAAACTTACGATCTTGAAGTTTGGGTACCAAGTCAAAATACTTACCGCGAAATTTCTTCATGTTCAAACATGGGTGACTTCCAAGCGCGTCGTATGAAAGCACGCTACCGTGCAGACCAAAAGAAAACTGAATTTGTGCATACGCTGAATGGTTCAGGTTTGGCTGTGGGCCGTACTTTACTTGCGGTCATGGAAAACTACCAACGTGCTGATGGTTCGATTGAAATTCCGACCGTGCTTCGTCCATATATGGGCGGTGCTGAGTACATCGACTAATAAAGTCGATGTACTGCACAATTTTGTGCACAATAATTGCTTTAAGACAGTCAGATAAAACTCATTGAGGTCGTGTGTGGATATTTTTCCAATCTCTTTAAAGTTGCAACAGCAACCTTGTCTGATTGTCGGTGGTGGGCATATTGCTTACCGTAAGGCAGTGTTGTTATATAAAGCAGGAGCAGTGATTCATGTCATTGCTCCTGATATTGATGCAAATTTATTGCAACTGGTTGAAGAAAGCCAAGGGCAATATATCCAAGCGCTATATCCTGCGCAGATTCAACTCAATGACTATCGTTTAGTGATTGCTGCAACAGATGATTATGCGGTGAATACTCAAGTCTTTGAGGACTGTGAAGCGCTGAAAATACTGGTCAACAGTGTTGATGATCCACCGCATTGCCGTTTCATTGTTCCTGCTATTGTCGATCGTTCGCCTTTGGTGATTTCAGTTGCCAGCAATGGTACATCCCCCGTGTTATCTCGCCAAATTCGTACCCAGCTTGAAACCAGCATTCCACATGGGATGGGTAAGCTGGCTGAGTTTTCAGGAAAATGGCGTGCAGCGGTGAAAGCGAAGATTTCCAATCCTGACGAGCGCCGTATTTTCTGGGAAGACCTATATGCAAGTCCCCTGAAAGAACAGGTTTTTCATGACAATCTTACAGAAGCGGATCGTTTAATCGAACAAGCACTGTTGGAGTGGAAAACCCCGAAAGGTGAGGTGTATTTGGTTGGTGCAGGTCCAGGTGATCCTGAGTTGCTGACCCTCAAAGCATTGCGTTTGATGCAACAAGCCGATGTGGTGATTTATGATCGTTTGGTTTCTCCTGCGATTATGGAACTCTGCCGCCGCGATGCAACAAAAATTTATGTGGGTAAAGCCCGTTCTAACCATGCTGTACCGCAAGAAGGCATCAATGCCTTACTAGTGGAATATGCCTCAAAAGGTCAACGTGTTTGCCGTTTAAAAGGCGGCGATCCCTTCATCTTTGGTCGTGGTGGTGAAGAAATTCAAGAACTTTTTGCCGCTGGTGTGCCATTTCAAGTGGTGCCAGGGATTACTGCCGCTTCGGGTTGTTCGGCTTATGCAGGCATTCCACTGACACATCGCGATTATGCACAAAGCGTGCGTTTCCTTACGGGACATTTAAAAGAAGGTTCGCCTGAGTTACCGTGGGATGAGTTGGTCTATCAGAATCAAACGCTTGTGCTGTACATGGGCTTGGTTGGTTTAGAAAAAATTTGTGAAAAGTTAATTGAGCATGGGCAGCGCCCAGACATGCCCGTTGCTTTGATCTCGAAAGGTACCACGCCAGAACAAAAAGTGTTGGTCGGGACCTTAGCGGATATTGCATCAAAAGTTGAAGAAAATCATATTCAAGCGCCTACATTGACCATCATTGGTGATGTGGTGAGCTTACGTGAACAATTACAATGGCAAGATTAACTTTTGCCATATTGAAAGAGTAGAGAAAAGCTGTGATCCATGTTGTTTTATACGAGCCCGAAATTCCTGCAAACACAGGCAATATCATTCGTTTATGTGCCAATACTGGAGCGCAGCTGCATTTGGTTAAGCCTCTCGGCTTTGAACTGGATGATAAAAAACTCAAACGTGCAGGTTTGGACTACCATGAGTGGGCGCGCATGCAAATTTGGGAAACATTCGATGAGTGTTTAGCAAATTTAACCCTAAAAGGCGTCGATATAAACGCGATTTATCCTCTAACCACCAAAGGAACGGAAACGCCGCATACTTCGGATTTGAATCGCCCCGTGGCTTTACTCATGGGGCCTGAAACGCGTGGTCTGCCTGAGCAGGTTCGTATGCTGTTTCCAAAAGAGCATTGGATTCGTTTGCCCATGGCTGAAAACTCACGCAGTTTGAACTTATCCAATGCCACAGCCGTGATTGTGTATGAAGCATGGCGTCAGCAGGGTTTTAAGCCTTTAGCCTAATCAAATTGCTGTAACAGAGCCCGCTTAAGCGGGCTCTGTTTTTTCTAGCTTTTGATCGAATCCAGCTCTGGATTTTAAAACTTTAAGCATATTGGCTTCGACCCAATCTTTCATTTGATAGGCATTTTGAGCAAAGTCTTTGCCAATCTCGGTTAACGCGTATTCCACGCGAATCACGTTGTCTTCATGAATGGTTCGCGTCAAAAAACCATCGCGTTCTAAGATCTTTAATTTTTGTGACAGTACTTTAGGAGAAATACCTAAAACATTTTTCTTGAGCTCATTAAAGTGTTGTGACTCTTGATCCAGCGTATACACAATCAATAAAATCCACTTGTCTGCAAATTTTTCAAAAAAAAGACGAGCAGGACAATCTGGATGAAAAATATTAAATTTCATTGGTTTATACATTTTGAACCATGCTCCTTTTACTTTCTCTCTTAATTATAAACAGCAAATTTGACCAGTTACCAAGTGGTAACTAATTGATACTAGGTTTCATAAGTGTATCATGAATACAGACTTAATGCAGCGCTGTCATCAGACTACGCTTTCGCAAGATACTGGCAATTGGATGGATCACATGATGAAATTTTCAGAGGCTGTTGTTTTTATTACGGGTGCGAATCGTGGCTTAGGACTTGCCATCGCTCGGGAGGCACGTCGTCAGGGCGCTAAAAAGATTTATGTGGGTATGCGCCAGATCGGCAGCTTTCAGGAAGAGGGGCTTATTCCGATTCAACTCGATGTAAATGATGAAGCATCTATTCAGCAGGCAGCAGAACAATGCGCAGATACCACGATTCTTGTTAATAATGCGGGCATTGCGTTTTTGAATGAGCATCCTGTCGATGCCAATATCATTGCGACTACGTAAAAGATTTTGGAAACCAATTTGTTGGGCTTGATGCGAGTGACGCAAATTTTTGCTCCGATCTTGCAAAAGAATCAACAGGCTTATGTGGTCAACATTCTCTCGGATGTATCTTGGGAGCCAAGCACTGTTTTGACCAGTTATGCCATTTCTAAAGCGGCAGCATGGTCCTATACCAACTCAAGTCGTCAGTGGTTGTCTCAATTTAATATTCAGGTCATGGGGGTGCATGTGGGTTTTATTGACACCGATCTAACTCGTTCATTACCCATTACTAAGATTGCGCCAGAAACAGTAGCTCAAGAAATCTTTCAAGGCATCGGGCAAAATGCTCATGAAGTTTTGGTCGGTGAAAAGACCCAGCAGTTGAAGCAGGGTTTAAGTGCCGAAGTTGCAAGTTATGTGAAACTTCAGCCCGATCAGGCAAGTGTTTAAGATATTTCATACTGTTTATTTTTAATGGTTTGCATGGTGCAGCGTCATGCTTTACGAAGCAATGCCAATCAAGTGATTCAAAAGAGGAAACTAAAATGTCGAATATTTCAGTGGTTTTTTATTCAGGCTATGGACATACCAAAGTGATTGCACAAACTTTTTCGCAAGAAATTGGTGCAAATTTGGTGGAGATTGACCCAAATGGAGACATTCCAGAGCAAGATTGGCAGACATTGGATCAATCTGATGCAATTGTATTTGGTGCACCAACCTATATGGGCACTGCACCGTGGAAATTTAAAAAGTTTGCCGATGCATCTTCAAAAAAATGGTTTACCCGTGCATGGCAAGATAAAATTTTTGGTGGCTTTACCAATAGCGCAAGCTTAAATGGTGATAAGCAAGTGACCTTAATCCAACTACAAACACTTGCATCGCAGCATGGCGGTATTTGGGTAAGCTTGGGTTTATTGCCTGCCAATAGTAAAGCGGCAAGCCGTCAAGATGTAAATAATTTGGGTGGTTCTGTAGGCTTGTTAGTGCAATCACCATCGGATGCAAGTACGGATGAAATCCCAACAGGGGATCTCGAAACCACAAAAGCCTATGCACAACGCATTGCCAAAATAACCAAGCAATTTAAGGGCTAGTTTATTTAGCGGTAGTTTAGAAAAAGAAAAAAGACGCACTTGGCGTCTTTTTCTTTTTGAATGAAAGATTAGAGCGGATCGTCAAATTCATTATGTTGTGGTGCAGGTTGCTTAAAGCCTTTGGTTTTATAACCTAAGTATAAAATACCAAACATTGCCCACCATAAACCGAATTTCAACGCAGTTTCTTCAATTTCTAGCCACATGGCAAAGATACTGAGGAATCCACACATTGGAATCACCACAAAGCTAAAGATATCTTTAATATTCTTTGTGCGGCCATCACGCAGTGCATATCTTGAAATCACCGATAAATTTACAAAGGTAAATGCAGTTAGCGCACCGAAGCTGATCATCGAAATGACGATGTCTAAGTCCATGAAGCCAGCGGTTAATGCTACAGCACCTACAATGAGGATATTATAAGACGGTGTGAAGCTTTTCGGACTAATATGACCAAAAATCTTCTTGTTAATTACGCCATCACGACCCATCACATACATTAAGCGTGAAACGCCTGCATGTGCCGAAATACCTGATGCCATAACAGTCACAATTGCGAAGTACAACACCACCGTTTTAAACGCAACGCCACCGACGGCTTGTAAAATGTCAGGTTGTGTTGCAGCAACATCTTCAAAGTAAGTCTTTGGATCGTTCGGGAAGTAAATCTGCATGAAGTAGGTACTGATAATAAAGATCACACCAGCCAAGAGTGCCGTTAAGAAAATCGCTTTAGGAAGTGTTTTCTCGGTATCTTTCGTTTCTTCTGCCAGCGAGCTGAGCGAGTCAAAACCTGTGAATGAGAAGCATAGCAAAGTTGCACCTGTAATCAGGGCACCCAGTGAAGTAAGCTCATTCCAGAATGGTTCTAAACTCCATAACTGATATTTCGCATTGACCAAAGTACCATCTGCGTTGACGCCACCAGCAAGTAAGCTGTAAACCATCCATGTGAAGTAAGCAATCACACCTAACTGTACAAAAACGATCAAACCATTAAAGTTTGCAACGAAGCGTGCACCACGTAAGTTGACCGCGGTCATAAATGCAGTTAAACCAACCACCCAGACCCAATGGTTTACATCAGGGAATAAGGCTTCAAGGTAAATCACGGCAAGAATGATGTTGACCATTGGAGACAATAAATAGTCTAACCATGATGACCAACCGACCATAAATCCGACATTCGGATGGATGGACTTTTGCGCATAGGTATAGGCGGAACCCGAGGAAGGGTAGCGACGAATCATGTGACCATAACTGATCGACGTGAATAAAATTGCAATTAAAGCAATGATATATGACGTTGGCACATGATAATGACTTTCTTCTGATACTAAACCGAAAGTATCAAATAATGTCATTGGTTGAATATAAGCTAAACCAATAATAATGATGTGCCAGAGACCTAGCGTTTTTTGCAGTTTAGCTGCCGATTGAGTCCCAGAAATATTAGTCAACGGCGTTATCCTCTTAATCGTTGATCAAGGATCAGTCATGTTTAATAAGGATCGTTTGAGACGAACGATCCCCCCTGTGTTTAATTTCAAAAGTGCGCCAATCTACATTAATTTGGCCGCTTTTGTCAGTAACTTTTTCAGATTTTTTAGCAGTTTTTATGCCAATAGGTATAAGGAAAGCATTATTCCTTATGGCAAATAAAAGCCCGATGTTTAAAAAAGCATCAGGCTGAGATTGTCGCTATATTGGCTGATTTTTTATGAATTACCAAGCTTTTTCTAAAATTGCTTTTAAATCTTTTAAGCTGGCTTCTTTCGGGTTGTAAATGATTGAACCATCGTTGAGGGCCTTTTCTGCCACCTCATCGAGTTGTTCTAAGGTCACTTTTCCTGTTTCACTCAAGGTACGGGGTAACTTGGTTAGGGTAAATAAGCGATCACGCATGGTGAGTAATGTGCTGATGGCTTTGTCTGCACGTAAGTGGGCAGGAGTCTGCGCATAAATGTCTGGCCCTGCAAGCGGTAACAAGAGGTCTGCAATCTTGTCACCATTCACTTCTTTGTTAAATTCAAGCACATAAGGAAGGAACAGGTTCATGCATAGTCCATGCGGCAAGTGTGCAACGGCACCTAAGGCATGTCCAAGTGAGTGTACAAGGCCCACCATCGAGTTTGAAAACGCAATTCCAGCCATGGTCGACGCTTGAGCCAATTCTAAGCGGCCGTTGGCATCGCTTGGATTATCCAGCACATTAAACAAGTGATTGCTGACTTTCTTAATTGCAGCCGTAGCATAGGCATCTGAAATCGGATTGTGTGCCATGCATGTATAGGCTTCGACGGCATGAGTCATGGCATCCATTGCGGTCATCGCGGTTAAGTGCGGTGGCAGGGTTTGGGTCATACGTGGATCGAGAATCGCAGCATGCGGCATTAAATAGTACGATGCGAAAGGCAGTTTGACATTTTTCTCTGGATCAGACACCACCGCAACCATGGTAACTTCAGAACCTGTACCCGATGTGGTTGGAATCACAAAAAAGGGTTTGAGTGGTTTAGGTAGGTTGTGTGCCCCAGAGTATTTCAGTAAGTCATCACCACCTTCAGATACCAAAATATTGGTGGCTTTCGAGGTATCAATCACCGATCCGCCACCGACAGCAATAATCGCATCGCACTGGTGTTCACGATATAAATTGGCGGCTTTACGCACCGTCTCTAAGCTTGAGTCGGGTGGAACATCATCAAAAATTACACCAATCACTGCATCGGTAGACTCAAAAGCCGCTTCAATGGGTGCCAGTAAATTATTGGCACGTACACCTTTGTCGGTAATGATTAAAGGTCGGGTTGCCCCTAATGTTGCCAATTCAAACGGAATGTGTTCTAAAGCAGCATGACCAGCGATCACTTTTACAGGACAGAAAAATTCGTAATAAGGCTTCGCCATGTTATGCACTCCGTTTTAAATATGATTGGGCTACTTTGAGATAAATATTTGCAGCGCCTGTGAGTTTTTCTTTTAAGCCCAATTCAGTTGGGTATTCTTTGACGGCAAGTTCAGCGACCATTTTCGGTAAAATCAACGATTCCATTTTATTCAGACAGCGGACGAGGCGAATTGCATAGGAGATATCTCCATCTGCAATCATGCGGTCATGCGCAAAAGCTTGTGCTGTACTTTCTTGAAATGAAAACACCAAAAAGGCATGGCTCAGATGTTTAAAGGTGATGGTTAAATCTGCCTTTAAACTTCCCGGAGTGAGTAGTTCGAGTTGATGGTTTTCGGTCACTTTGGCTAAAAAAGCCGGGCCGTTTGGAAAGACATTCATCGATAAGGTGAAATTGGCTGGAAATTTGGCAACTTCTTGTTGAATTTCACTATCGACTTGGCTGGCCATGACCAATCCTCGGCCAATCACATCCATCATAAGTTTGACATAGGTCAATTGCAGAGCGGGTTTCACTGAATTTACGTTAATCACTCGCTGTTGTCCTTTCTAAAAATAATTATTAGTTTAGAGTAAATACTCTAATTTATTTTTCCATGAAAAGCAAAGCCTTTATATATGCTGTACTTGAACTTCTTTAAAGTAACCGCTGTGCTGTAAAGTTTCAATAATGTCAGCACATAAGTTTTCAAAACGAGGGTAGTTTGATTTGAGGTCTGAGATACGCACCATTTCTAAGCCCGCATAGCCGCATGGATTAATGGTATGAAACCCAAATAAGTCACAGTCAATATTTAAGGATAAACCGTGATAACTTCGCCCTTTACGAATTTTAAAACCCAATGAGCCAATCTTGCGTCCATCGACATACACGCCGGGTGCATCAGGTTTGGCATAGGCTTCAATCTCATATTTTTTGAGTAACTCAATCATTAGGTTTTCAGCATAAGACACCAAGGTGCGGACGTTCCAACCAAGTCGGTTGAGGTCAAACATAAAATAGGCCACCAACTGACCAGGACCATGCCAAGTGACTTGCCCCCCGCGATCCGTTTGTACCACGGGAATGTTGCTGCTCATGAGGATGTGTTCAGGTTTTCCAGCTTGACCTTGGGTGAGCACGTCATGATGTTGCAAAATCCAAAGTTCATCTGGTGTGTCTGCATCTCGTTGTTCAGTCAGTGCTTTCATTTCTACAAAGCGGTCAGCATATGAAGTTAAATTATCAAACTGGCGAATAATGAGTTGTGGTTTGAGAACGGCATCTGACACGGCACTTGCGTCCTTATAAAACAAAAAGTATGTCTGAAATTATAAAGAAAAGATCTAGAGCGTAGGGGGATTTCTTCAGTGAATAAGCTGAATTCAATAGATCAAAAATTTAGGCACAAAAAAACACGCTCGTAAGCGTGTCTGATTGATACATCATTTGAATTACAGCGCCGTTTTAATTAACGGACAAGCCGCAAGGTCTGCATACAGTTGATGAACTTGTTCTAATTCTTCAAAACGCAATTGGGCAGTTAAAGAATGGTATTTACCTGTGCGTGATGGCTGGACTTGGATCGATTCACCATCAAACTCTGGAAAATGTTTGACTAAAATTTCAACCACTGCAACATGTAACTCAGTGCTGGCAAAGCCAATGAGTTTGATTGGGTAGTCCATAGGGAATACCCAAAGATGTTCTTGTAATTCACGTGATGGTGTACGGTCTAACATAGTCATGAGCGTCAGTCCCCCTTATTTCAAACGCCTGCGAAACTGCAGGCGTTAGGTGTTGCTCTTAGATAGTTAATGGAGACTCGTGATTAAATTTCAAGTCTCCAATGTATCGGTATCAATTAGTCATTTTCTAGGAATGAACGTAAGTGTTCAGAACGAGAAGGGTGACGTAATTTACGCAGTGCTTTCGCTTCAATCTGACGAATACGTTCGCGCGTCACGTCAAACTGTTTACCTACTTCTTCCAAAGTATGGTCCGTTGGCATGTCGATACCAAAACGCATTTTCAAGACTTTCGCTTCACGTTCAGTCAAGTTTTCAAGCACTTCACGAGTTGCTTCTTTTAAGCCTTCAGACGTTGCAGCATCGACAGGTGAAGTGATGTTGCTGTCTTCAATGAAGTCACCCAAATGCGAATCTTCATCATCGCCAATCGGTGTTTCCATCGAAATTGGTTCTTTAGCGATTTTCAGCACTTTACGCACTTTGACTTCGTCCATTTCCAGACGTTCACCGAGTTCTTCAGGTGTTGGTTCACGGCCCATTTCTTGCAGAAGTTGGCGTGATACACGGTTGATCTTGTTAATGGTTTCGATCATGTGTACTGGAATACGAATGGTACGCGCTTGGTCGGCAATCGAACGAGTAATGGCCTGACGAATCCACCACGTTGCATAAGTCGAGAACTTATAACCACGGCGGTATTCAAACTTGTCTACCGCTTTCATCAAACCAATGTTACCTTCTTGGATCAAGTCCAAAAATTGTAGGCCACGGTTAGTGTATTTTTTCGCAATCGAAATGACCAAACGTAAGTTCGCTTCAACCATTTCTTTTTTCGCGCGGCGTGCTTTCGCTTCGCCTACAGCCATACGTTTTGAAATCTCTTTGATGCCTTTAACATCAAGGTCCAAATCTTTTTCAATGTCTGCAATTTTTTGTTGGAACGCTAAAACGTCAGGGCGTACTTTTTCAAGATAGCCTTTTTGGTCTGGCGAAGCTTTCGCAATTTGTTCATCTAACCAAGCAAAGTTTGACTCTTGACCTGGGAAAGAGGTACGGAATTGAGTACGATCCATACGACCACGACGTACTGCATAGCGCATTACTTCACGTTCAGAGGTACGGATTTGTTCATGTGTACCACGAATCATTTCTGAAATGATGTCAAATAAACGTGGTGTAAATTTGAACATCATAAACACAGTTGCAAGTGACTCTAAAGCATCTTCTGCTTCTTTGCTTGAACGACCATGTTTTTCGATGATAGTTCGGGTGTTTTTCCAAGCAGCAGTCAGTTCGTCAAAACGCGCTTTGGCAATTTCAGGATCTGGGCCAGATTCACCTTCAGAATCATCATCACTTTCAGACTCTTCTTCTTCCTCGTCATCATCCAATTTTACATCTTTGGTTGATTTGGTTGAAGAGTCTTCTTCTTCATCAATTTCAGACTCTTCTTCAAGGACTTCTGGAATAGCTTCATCGGTTTCAGGGTCTAAATAACCTGAAAGGATGTCCGCAAGGCGACGTTCGCCTGCTTCATAATCTTTGTATTCTTGTAATACCACTTCAACCGCATTTGGCCAGTAAGCAATCGAGTGAAGAACGTCACGAATCCCTTCTTCAATACGTTTTGCAATACTGATTTCGCCTTCGCGCGTTAACAGTTCAACAGTACCCATTTCACGCATATACATGCGGACAGGGTCAGTGGTACGACCAGGCTCATTTTCTACAGAGGCAAGAACAGCAGCGGCTTCTTCTTCAGCAACTTCATCGGCAGCTTCATTACCACCTTCAAACATTGCATCATCAGATTCAGGCGCACGTTCGTGCACAGGAATGCCGACGTCTTGAAGCATTTGAATAATGTCTTCAATCTGTTCGCTTTCAGTGATCGAGTCTGGGAGATGATCGTTAACCTCAGCGTAAGTTAGGTAACCTTGCTCTTTGCCTCGGCTAATCAGAGCCGCTACTTGTGAAGTAGGGGAAGTCATATCGCTCATCTTTGCTTACTCTTCGTTGAATCTGTGGCAGTGGAAAACTGTGCATCTGGGCACAATTCGCTTCATAAACTTATTTGTAAATAACTGCGTATTCCATCAGGGATAGTCAGCAAAAAGCTGCCTGATAAAATATTAAAAATATAAATTCAGTAATTTAGATGGGGGTGAATTTGTTGTTTTCAAGTTCATCCCGAGCGTGCTCAAGTTCAAAACCCAAATTTGAAATCTGAAAGATTTGGATTTTATGTGACCATTTAAAGTCGTAAACTACAAAGACGCAGGGTGGATTATATCATGCCATAAAAATTGGTTAGAAATAAAGACTAAAAATCAAATTAATTGCTCTAAATGCAAATAAAACTTGACAAGGTTCTGTAACCCATATAAATAGCGGCTAAGACCCTTCACATTTTTTCACTATGAGGTAGTTTTAGTGTCTTCTACAGATTTTGAACTAGATGATAACTACGCTGATGATGATGTTAATTTTGATGAGTCATCAAGTAAAATTAGTGCGAAAGAATCATTAGAAAAACGTCGCCTGATTGATGACCTTCTTGCACAGCGCCGTTTGGAACGTGAGCTTAAAGATTTTGATTACGACATCGACGATGACGACGATTTTGACGATGAAGAAGACTAAAATCAGATGTAGCATCGTGTCTGAAAATGCTATGCTAATGCCCTAATCAGTTTCTGAATTTGGATTTGAAATGAGTGCTTTAGATTTAGACTTATTGAGTGAATATCTAGATGGTGACCAAAATGAGTATGGTCTAGATTTTGCAGCGACTCATGGTTTCTTGTGTGCAATTGCAGTTGGTCCTACTTTTGCAAAATGGTTGGATGAACTTTTTGATAATAATCAAAAGAAAGTGCCTGCCGAGATCATCGCGCAAGTGAAAGCTTGGCTTGAGTCTATTCGTCAAAACCTTGCCAATGAAGAAGGGATTGAATTTCCTTTTGAAATTGAAGAGGCAGATGTTGAGTCAAGTTTAGGGGATTGGAGCGTTGGTTTTGTCGATGCAATGTTCCTCAATGAAGATGCATGGTTCACGCCTGAGTTTGAAGAGCAACTGGTCGATCTTACTTTACCAATTATGGTATTTAGTGGGATTGATGAAGAAGATCCGCAAATGGAAACTTTCCGTCGTAACGGTCAGTTAATGGATGAGCTTGCAGAAGAAATTCCAGAGAACTTAAACGAACTTTATCTCATGTATCATACACCAGCATAATTGTTCTTGCGTCGTGACATCAGCGATGCAGGCATTAGCAAGCAAATAAAAAAACGTCCCTAGAGGACGTTTTTTTATGCCCAAATTTTAGTGTTTAAACGCAGGTACCACTCATGCTTAATTTGTGAGAAATAAGCAAAGTCCTAAAGTTGCGAGTACGGTACCGATGACACGGTTAATACTAACTTGTTTGCGTAAAATTTTATTTCGGATCACTGGGGTAGAGCAGAATAGTGAAATGAGCAAAAACCACAGCAGATGACTGACCGAGATAAACATGCCATAAACAATTAAATGCATTAGACCATGATTGCCTCGCAGTAACTGTGCAAAGATGCTCATCACAAATAGTGTAGTTTTGGGATTCAAACTGTTGCCAAGAAAACCTTGTATAAATGCTTGACGTGGATGCAGTAAAGTATGAGTGGCATAGTCACTAATTTGCTGTTGGGTAAATGTTTTGTACCCGATATACATCAGATACAGTGCGCCAATATATTGAATGATATGTAATAGGTTTGGAATGTAGTGCTTTAAGAAGCTGAGCCCCAGTACACTATAGCTAATGTGGATCCATACAGCACAAGCAATACCATATGCGGTATAGATCCCTTGTTTACGCCCATATAGATAACTATTTCGGCTGACCAAAGCGAAGTCAGCACCAGGACTCATGACTGCAAGTAGGGTAATGATTGCAATCGCTATAATTTCATTCACTCATTGATCCTTGTTTGGATTGAATTAAAGGATTTATATATTTTTCATATATTTGCTATAGTGAAAATCGATTTTAATTATTGCCTATTGATGAGTTTTTGGAATGATTGAGCGTTTATCACTGAATTCTCTTAAGTTTTTTTATTATGTCGCCCGCTATGACAGTGTGACTATCGCTGCTGAAAAACTCTTTGTCACTCAAGGTGCGGTCAGTAAACAGTTAAAAAATTTGGAAGAGGCACTGGGGCATCGTTTATTTATTCGTGACGGCAAAAAGTTACAGCTGACGGGAGATGGCTTAACACTGTTTGATTGTTGTGAGCAGGTGTTTCCTCAGATTGACCAGTGCCTCGTGCAGATGACAAGAGAAAAGAAGAATGAGAAGAAGACCTTAATCTTATCCTGTGAGCCGACCATCGCCATGAAATGGCTGATTCCGCGTTTAGTTCAATTTAAGCTGCGTTATCCTGAGATTGATATCAGTTTGTTAACAGCTGGTGGAGAAGCGGATTTTAAAGAGCAAAACATTGACTTGGCCTTAAGGCGTAATGATTTTGAGTGGGGCAAGGCCATTTATAGCGAAAAAATGGCGGATGAGCATATGGTTTGTGTATCGCGTCATAATCATTTAGCCCCGATGTCACAGCTGTTTATTGCCAGTTCGCGACCTAAAGTTTGGACACAATTTAAAGATACATATAAAGCGCAGTTTAAGCATTTTGAAAAAGTAGCGTTGGAACATTTCTATTTGTGTATAGAGGCATGTTTAGCTGGTTTAGGTGCAACAGTGGTTTCAGCCTATATGGTTGAAAAAGAGCTCGATTTTCAAATGTTAGATATGCTTAGCCCTATTGTGCAAGATGGCTCCGCTTATTATTGACTTTCCGCTTCTCCTTTTGAGGATGATCCGCATAAAGTCATTTTTAAGGATTGGTTGATTGAAGAAATGAGAGCTAGCCAAACAAAGTTAATGGCACTTTCCGCTCAAAAGCACTAATCACGTGCGGCATGTGATCGCTATCTATCGAGCATAAAAAAAGCACCTCAAACGAGGTGCTTTTTTATGGCAACTTTTTAAAACAATAGTCTGCGTACCAACCATAGGCAATATGAAAAATAGCGCCATGAATCGCGACCATACACAGCATAACGACAGCGGTAAGTCCAATGCCGGCATTATCGACGGATTTCATAATGGCTTCAGCATTGGGATTCATCAGCACTAAAAAAAGTACAAAGAAACTACCAACGATAATTGCGACAGCACTTGAACCCCAAACCAGTTGAATTTTTTCATGATTGTTTGGAACACGGTGTTCTTTTTTTACGAAGTGCCTGACACTAATCAGTGCACAAGCCACTAAGGTCGGAATTAAGGTTAAACCGCCAAGGTTTAAACCAAAGACAAGTACGGTGATTAACAGCACCAAAGCAATGCTATATACCGCCGCAAAATGCAGTAAATAGTGTTTCATGTATTTCCCCAAAATGAATAAATTATTATCCGCGTGTTTTACGCAAATGCCTGCGATATAAAAACCAAAGGATAATCACAGCGACAATGGCAATAATGACATAACCGACTTTGCTAAAAATTTGATGCATCAGTGCTTGGTTTTCACCAAAGTAATAACCGACTGTTGCTAAAAATGTTGTCCAGATAATTGTACCGAGTCCACTATAGAACATGAACTTCCAAAAGGGCATACGGCTCATTCCCGCAGGGATGCTAATCAGTGAACGTACCGCAGGAATCATGCGACCAAAAAATACAATACGGTGACCATACTGCTCAAACCAATCTAAGGATTTTTTCACATCGGTGGATTTGATAAATAGATATTTACCATAGCGGTCAACCCATCTGAAAATATGCTCTTGTTTAAATTGATAGCCGATCCAATACAGCACTGCGGCGGCAAAGAGTGAACCAATACATCCTGCAATAATGACCCCAACTAAAACCAACTCGCCTTGTGAGGCGGCATAACCTGCCGAAGGCATAATAATTTCAGAAGGAATGGGTGGAAAAACATTATCAAGAAACATGAGTAAGGCTATTCCCCAATAACCCAGTTGTTCCATGACGGAGATGATCCATGCAGTGAGGTTCATATAGACCATAAAAATAAATGCGATAAGTTATCTTAAGGACTTATCGCATGTGGGTAAAGAATTGAAATGTATTGTTTTCTATTCATCGAAACGGGTGTGGGTCAGGGTGTGAATATAGACTTTACGTAAGTTATAAGCCAGCGCAATCGGGATTAAACTAAGCAACGTATAATTTAAGAGATTTGAACTTAAATGGTAACCAATGCCGAGTGCAATACTTGAACCAATCAACATGCCCAAAACTACGATAAATAAATGCGTGCGTTTTTCAAGCTTGGCTTTGATTTGGTTGAAACTGGTATTGTGATATTGCTCGATACGGTTTGCTGCGGCATTGCGAATCAGTGTGCGATGGCGTGGCATGATTATTTTATGCATGGCAATCATCCTATTTTCGTCGTTTAGGCATGTCATTTTTATTGTTATGTGGAGACCTTCGGGGCACCACTTTAGCTCATTATTTGTACAGTATGGCTCAGATTGAGTTCAATGTTGTGACAAAATTGTTAAATTTTTTTAAAAAACGCGAACTGCATAAAAGAATAAGCCCTCACTTGAGGGCTTATTCTTGACTTAAATAATCTGAATGATTTTAAAGGCGTTTACGTTTAGCCGCAGCAATCTGTGACTGGCGCATACGGAAGCCTTCTTTTTGTTTTTCTGTGGTGTTATCTATACAGTATTTGCATGACACACCATGTTCATAGCTAGGTTCTTCTGCTTCAGCTGGAAGAAGTGGCCAACCACAAGCATGACACTTAATGTTAAGGCCTTCTTCAACACCATGAGTGACCGCAGTACGGCCATCAAAAACGAAACATTCGCCTTCCCACATGCTTTGTTCAGCAGGAGTTTCTTCTAAGTATTTTAAGATGCCGCCTTTTAAGTGATAAACCTCGTTGAAACCTTCTTGAAGAAGAAGAGAGGTCGATTTTTCACAGCGGATACCGCCTGTACAGAACATCGCAATTTTTTTATCTTTGTGCTGTTCAAGGTTTTGTTTAACGTATTCTGGAAATTCGCGGAAACTTTCTGTTTTCGGGTCAATAGCACCCTTAAATGTTCCTGCTTTGTATTCATAGTCATTACGTGTATCAATCAAAATGACGTCATCACGAGCAATCAGGTCATTCCATTCTTTCGGATCAAGGTAGTGACCGACTAAATCACGTGGCTTTACTTCAACGCCTAAAGTCACGATCTCTTTTTTAAGTTTGATCTTCATTTTACGAAATGGTTTGTCCACACTGTCAGACTCTTTGTATTCCATTTCGTTAAAACCTTCATTCAGAAGGAATTGATGAATCATATCGATTGCGGCACGGTCGCCTGCAACCGTACCATTAATGCCTTCGCCCGCTACAATCAGAGTACCACACAGGTTGATGGTTTTTACCAAGTCTAAAAGACGTTGTTGAAGATCAGCAGGATCTTGAACTTCTTTGAATTGATAAAGTGCGGCAACAACCCAACCAGTCGTCGCTTGCTGTTCTACAGGTGCAAGCTGTTCTACAGTAGCGTTCATGGAGTACTCCAATGTATTTTGATAGATAATTTTAAGGCGCACATTTTACATGGAATTGAATCAAGATGCGAGATAAGTAAACATTTTAAATGGCTTCTCAAGTGGTAGGTGAGCGTGTATATTCAGTTGCCAAAGACAAAATCCGTTTTGTTTTGGTGCGTTTATTAACAGGAGTATGTTTTGAGTACAGATCGTCGAATTGCCTCTTTGACCCCATGTGCAGGGCGTTGTTCAACGGTATTTGGTGATTCTGTGTGTCGTGGTTGTCGTCGTTTTAATCATGAAGTGATTCAGTGGAACACCTATACTTCGGAGCAGCATCGTTCAGTTTGGCAACGCTTAGATGCACAACTAGATCAAATTTTAGTGCCAATGTTGCCTTTTGCTGATGTGCAGCAGGTAGAAGCTTTTGTTTTATCTAAACGCGTTCGTTTGCGTCCCGATGCATCAAAAGGGCGGAAACTTTATCATGCGCTAAAAGTATGTGAAAAAAATAAGAACTTTACCGAAGAAAGTGGTTTAGGCATTCAAGCGCAGCAAGTGAAACCGATTTGGCAAGAGTTTGAGCGCCGTGTTCTTGCACTTGCTACAGCCAGTTATGATTTGGCATTTTTGCGTGCTGACGCAATTCGACAACATCTCATCCATATGGAAGAGGACGAATAAGTTCTCTTGGTTTGATATAGAAAAAGAATACTCCGCATACCTAAGCTATTTGCGAGAGTGACTGGGGGAAAAGGGTTTTTCGATGGCGAATGTATTTGAACTGGCGTTGTACTGTACGGCTGTGGTGGTCATGATTGCAACACCTGGCCCAGTGATGTTGTTGGTTGCCAGTGCAGGTCTAAAAGGTGGGTATAAACAAGCCTTAAAAACCATTTTTGGGACGAATTTAGCCTCTTTGGTTCTTATTGTACTATCTGTGCTCATCTTAAAAGGCTTTTTAAACATTGCAGAGCATTGGTTAAATGCGATTAAGATTTTAGGCTGCGTATATATTGCCTATCTTGGTTTTCAAATTTTAAAAGAAGCAATTGCACAAGGAACAGAAACATCGCCTGTGCAACTAAAGGCGGTGCAGGGGGGCTTTAAGCAAGGTTTCTTGGTGGGTATTTCGAATCCGAAGGATATTATTTTCTTTGCCTCATTTTTCCCACAGTTTATTGGAGTAACCAGTGATGTCGATGTCAGCCTTGTACTGTTGACCATTCTCTGGATTATTCTAGACTTCAGCACGTTGTCTTTGGTTTATTTGGGTTTTAATAAACTATCGCAGTCCGCTTTGTACAATAAGTTATTAGGCGTTTGTGGTGCGATATTGGTCAGCATTGCACTCTACGGTATTTATACTGTGTTTACTTGATGCTGATGGTGCTGTATCAAAAAGCCTCCAACACGGAGGCTTTTTGATTAGGAGCCTAAAAATTAAACTCCGTGTTTAATGCGATATTGCACCAATTCTTCGATGGTAATCACAGTCAATTGATGCGTTTGCGCATATGCCAACACTTGAATGCCAGAGGCCATAGTCCCATCGGCATTGGTCAGTTCACACAAGACACCTGCTGGTTTTAAGCCTGCTAAACGTGCTAAATCGATGGTACCTTCGGTATGACCGCGACGGGCGAGCACACCGCCTTGGCGTGCACGAAGAGGGAATACATGACCAGGGCGGTTTAAGTCGCTGGCAACAGCCCCATCTTTAATTGCTGCTTTGACTGTGGTGGTGCGATCTTGTGCAGACACACCTGTAGTCACGCCAGTTGCAGCTTCAATGGTCACCGTAAATGCTGTTTTAAACTGACTTGAGTTATCTGAGACCATAGGCACAAGGTCTAAGTGATCGGCCAATTCATCGGTCAGACATAAACAGACAATGCCAGAGCCATCACGAATCATGCGTGCCATAGTTTCGACAGTGAGAGTTTCGGCAGCCACAATGAGGTCGGCTTCGTTTTCGCGGTCAAAGTCATCCATCACCAAAACAGGTTTGCCTTGGCGGATATCTTCTAAAGCTTGTTGGATACGTTGTTCAGCTGGAGAAAGGGCTGAAAAGAAAATTTCGGGTTGAATCAAACTAGACATTGAAACGCTCGCGTAAAATTGAAGTACGGTTGAACATTTCAGGACTTTGAAAAATTGGCGTAGCAATAAATCTTCACAGGTTTGCACCTGAGATTCTATTGGTCACGTCGTCTTCTTTCATCCGGACTATACCGTCGGCTTTGGAATTGAACCAAATCTGCGAGCCAAACATATGATTTCTGCTTGGCTGGCTCGTGGGCTGATTCAGTCTGAGTCATTCAACTGAACTTACCACCGGTGGGGAATTGCACCCCGCCCTGAAGCGATGTAACTCCATTATAGTGCTAAATATTTAGAAAAACAGGGGGAGTTTTAGAATGATCAGTTTTATACATAGAACAAATTTTGCTATAGCTTTGCTAAAGATCAACAATCTCTTTGCATGATTTAACTTAGTATGGGTATAAAGTTTCAAAATGAATACCCAAGAAAAAGTGCATAATTTGAATCGGCAGTGCTTTTATAGGCTGAATATCTTTAAATAATGTAGATAAAAATAAGAGTGAGGAATTGGGATTGATCAAAATTCAACAATATGATTATCCTTGGAATGCTGAATCCTTCATAAAGCATCTTCAAGTTTTTGGTTTTACACTCATCGCGGTCAGTATGTTGTATTTGGTTGCTGCTAATTGGTTTATGTTGCCACAGAATATTCAGCTGGCTATTCCTCAGTTGTTAGTGTTACTTAGTGCGATTTGCAGCTTGTGGCTGACAAAACATGATTTTCTAGTACAATGTTTACATAGTATCTGTGGTTTGATGATTGGTTTAAGTCTGGCTGTGATTGGTCAAATTTATCAAACGGGTGCTGACAGCTATTTATTATTTCTATTTTGGTCTGTGCTGCTTTTACCGTGGTTATATCGTCCGAATATCGGTGTATTTTTCCTTTTATGTATTACCAGCCAATTGGCATTGTTTCTATTTTTTATCCAAACCTTTTGGGAAGATCAATATCCAGATCTCTTTTTAATCAGTATTCATGTATTTGCACTGATTCAATTCTATTTCTGCAATAAATATTATTCGAAACTTCGTTATTTATTCTTACTTTGGTTTGCCATTCTCTCGATTTGGCATATGGCGATGTATCTCTATGCGGATAAAAGCATTCTTTATTTCATCGTGTCTTTTATCTTGTTGGGCATTTCACTGGCTTACTATTATCAAAATAAAGATCAGTTGTGTAGTGCACTTTCAGCCGTTGGCTTAGGCATTAGCTTTACCTTGATCATTGTGAAGGCGGTAACGGAGTGGTTTGGTCAGAATGAAATTTTTGAATTATTTTTTATCGCACTGATTATTTTTGCGTGGTTTGCTTTCATTACTTACATGTTGATTAAATTTATTCCACATAGTCGGTTCAATGCTATTCCCCTTGCTGTGGGAGCTTGGATTGCGGGTATCGTCTTTGCAACGTTGATGCTGACCTTTTGGGGGAATTTCTCCTTGATTATGGGCATTGTCTTTGTAGTGTTGGCAGCTTATCTGTTAAAAGCCAAACAAAGTTTGTTTTTAAGACAATTTGCTTATTGTCTTTGGGTTGCAGGACAAATTGCGGTGATCTTTCACACCGTTGATTTAATCAATCAAATTCTTCCTATTCTATTTTTACAATTGGCGATGCTAGTACTCGCTTATTTCATGCGAACACATTGGTTCTTTGTCTTTGTTCAAATTTTGGGTTTATATGCAGCAGGTGTGGCGTGTATTTGGGATACTAATGCACATCTCAGTTGGCGCAATATTGTTGAAAATTTTGTTTATTTAGCACTTTGGAATTATGTTTTTTATCTGGGAATTCTGGCCATAAAATTCATACAGCCAATCGAATATAAACGTAGTTTATTGCTTTCTGCACTTGGGATTATTCTATTTTCCATGGGTTTTTATACTTTATTTGGGAAATACGAATTAGCGAAAATTGAGCACATTCCGATATTGGCTTTTGGCTTACCGATTTTATGGTTTGTGCTTTTTGTCTTTTTACATATTCAAAAGCAGTTTCATTTATTTGCTCATTTTATTTTGACTACTTTTGCAGTAGGGCTGATTTTTTATGGTTATTTCGATATTTTTATTTGTTTGGCCATCATTTCATGGGCATTAAAAACACAAGATAAAGTGATCTATGGATTTGCGCTGGCAACTTTCGCTTTAATTTTAGGGTTTTTATATTATTCCCTTGACGTGACCTTTCTAATTAAAAGTTTAAGCATGTTCTTGTCAGGTCTGATGTTGCTCTTGCTGACATTGAGCTTGATGCTATTTAAGCAAAAAGAGGAGTTCGGCATATGAAGAAAATGATTCCTCTTGCTTTGGCACTACTCAGTATCGCGGTATGTTTAGGCTTAATTTTTAAAAATGAATGGCACTTAAACAATAGTCAAACCATGTATGTGCGCTTGCAACCTGTAGACCCGCGTTCGATTATCCAGGGGGATTATATGGCGCTGAATTATCAACTTTATTTTGCGCCTCAGCATTTGAGTCCAGAAAGTATTAGCCAAGCCAACAGCAATCAAGAAGATCAGATTTTTTCAGGTCATTATTTTGATGAAGTGATTAAGAACAAGTCTTCGGTGCTCACTCATGTTGAACTCGATTCACAGAGGCGCGTGATCCATAGCTACTTTGAGTTGCCGAAAAATGTTCGTACAGCTCGACTGATTTTACAAAACCCGAATAATCGGTATAACGGACTTTATCCTGCGTCGAGAAGTTTTTTATTTGCAGAAGGTTTAGCGGATTGTTATCAGCAGGCAGAATATGCTGAGTTTAAAGTCGATGAGCAGGGCAATGCGATACTCACGGCATTGAAAGGTGATCAGCTACAAGATTTAAGCTGTGAGAGCAAACGAGATTGGTTGAGCGGGTTTCGCGCTGCTCAGAATTGATACAATTGCATTATTCTGCTCATAAAAAAATCCGCACGCAGCGGATTTTTTTAATCTATTGGGCTTAAGCCACTTGTACTGGAATGCAGTTTGCCATGTGACTTACAGTGTTATCTGGATTTGCATAAACTAAACGTGGTTTATGTGCATTTGCTTCAGCTTCTGTGAAATCACCGAATGTCGCAATAATCATTAAATCGCCTACATCGGCTTGATGTGCTGCACCGCCATTGACTGAAATGATGCCAGAACCTTCTTCGCCACGAATTGCATAGGTACTGAAACGCTTACCATTAGTCACGTTCCACATGTGAATTTCTTCATATTCGCGGATACCGGCTAAATCCAATAAAAGACCATCGATTGCACATGAACCTTCATAATGAAGTTCAGCTTGGGTAACAACACAACGGTGGATTTTTGCTTTTAATAAACGAGATAGCATGGCTAGCGTCTCCTGAGTGGACCTAAGATCGTTATCTTATGGTTGAATCAATCTGAACTTGCTGGATAAGCAATCAGGCAAGCGCATTTTGCCTTTAAAATGACAGTATGGCAAGCAGCATGGTTCAACATTTTTTTGACTAATCAGTTTGGTTTGTAAGCATTGATTTGATTCATGGCAGGCTGAATCTCACCATTCACCAGCATTTTAGTGCGAGCCAGTGCGTGATGGATTGCGTCATCCATTAAATTTTGTTCATTGCTTGGTGCTTTGCTTAAGACATGTCCTGAAACACGTTCTTTTGAACCGGGGTGACCAATACCAATGCGTAAGCGATGGAAGTTTGGACCGATATGAGGAACTATGTCACGTAAACCATTATGACCACCATGACCACCACCTGTTTTTAGGCGAATGACACCAGGGTTCATATCCAGTTCATCGTGAGCAATCAGTATTGCTTCTGGAGCAATATTGTAGAATTTTGCGAAGGGAACAACACTTTTACCAACAAGGTTCATAAAGGTTGTGGGTAATAGCAGACGGACGTCTTGACCTTCGATATTACCACGCCCACTCATTCCATTGAATTTTGGGTCTTTTTTAAGCGTAATGCCATATTGTTCTGCAAGGCGTTCAACAAACCAAAAGCCTGCATTATGGCGGGTTTGGGCATACTCAGAACCTGGGTTGCCCAAACCAACAATCAGTGAAATATTTGACACTAATTACACCAATAACACTTATGCGCGAACGAAGTCAGCGTGCATAGGCGTGTTTTTAGCTGGGTGACGTTGTAACGCTTTGATTTTAACGCTTTCAACTTTGTCGCCAACTTTGATTTCAACAACTTCTTCGAAGAAAGCGTTGTTTTCTAAAGCTTTAACAAGCTCACGAAGTTCTAAAGTAACAGCTACAGGTTCAGCAGCACCACCGTAGATGATAGCTGGAACTTGAGCAGCGTGACGAAGGCGGCGGCTCGCACCTTTCCCTTGGTTAGCTGCTTCACGCGCTTGAGCGTTTAATACGAAGTTTGCCATGATAGACATCCTTAATTTAAGTTTTAAATAAACTAGATCTGCGACCGACCTAGTGAGACAAAGCCCTGCACTGGGCAGGGCTTTTAAAATTCAGCGCTATATTATAGATAAGAATCAAACATTGCGCTAATAGATTCTTCGTTGTTAATACGACGAATTGTTTCAGCAACCATACTCGCAACTGAAACTTGGCGAATCTTACCAAGAGCTTGAGCTTCTTCAGAAAGAGGAATGGTGTCTGTAACAACCAATTCATCAATCACAGAGTTTTTCAAGTTTTCGATAGCTTTACCTGATAAAACAGGGTGAGTTGCATAAGCAACCACTTTGCGCGCACCAAATGTTTTCAATGCATCAGCAGCTTTACATAACGTACCTGCAGTATCCACCATGTCATCTACGATCACGCAGTCACGGCCTTTAACATCACCAATCAAGTGCATGACTTGTGATTCGTTTGCCTTTTGACGACGTTTGTCGATGATAGCAAGGTCAATATCGCCCATTTGTTTAGCAACAGCACGTGCACGAACGACACCGCCAACGTCAGGAGAAACCACCATGAGGTTATCATGTGATTGTTGACGAAGGTCAGCTAAAAGCGCTGGTGTACCGTAGATGTTGTCTACAGGGATATCGAAGAAACCTTGGATTTGGTCAGCGTGAAGGTCGATCATTACCACACGGTCAATTCCTACAGTTGTCAGCATATCTGCGACAACTTTTGCAGTAATTGGAACACGTGATGAACGAGGACGACGGTCTTGACGTGCATAACCGAAATAAGGAATCACTGCGGTAATACGACCAGCACTTGCACGACGCAAAGCATCAGCCATAACGAGGATTTCCATCAGGTTATCATTCGTTGGGGCACAAGTAGGTTGTACGATAAATACGTCTTTACCACGAACATTTTCAGTAATTTCGACAGCAATTTCACCGTCAGAAAATTGACCAATAGATGCAGCACCTAAAGGGATGTGCAAGTGGCTTACGACTTTTTGGGCGAATTGTGGATGTGCAGATCCACTAAAAACGACAAGATTGGGCATGAAGCACCCTTGGCGGTTGGCAATTTAGGAATTAGATGGCAGGGGTAGCTGGATTCGAACCAACGGATGCCGATATCAAAAACCGGTGCCTTACCACTTGGCGATACCCCTAAATTTGATTACTGTAAAATGGCAGGGGTAGCTGGATTCGAACCAACGGATGCCGATATCAAAAACCGGTGCCTTACCACTTGGCGATACCCCTAAATTTGATTACTGTAAAATGGCAGGGGTAGCTGGATTCGAACCAACGGATGCCGATATCAAAAACCGGTGCCTTACCACTTGGCGATACCCCTAAATTTGATTACTGTAAAATGGCAGGGGTAGCTGGATTCGAACCAACGGATGCCGATATCAAAAACCGGTGCCTTACCACTTGGCGATACCCCTATCAGGTAACGTGGAAATGTCTTATTGGTGATTCATTCAAGCTGTTGACCAAGTAAGCTTTACATGGTGCATTTGCAAGAACATCATCAATGTTCATATCACTCGTTACTTCAGCAAAAACACAAGCACCTGTACCTGTAAGTTTTGCAACACCGAACTGGTCGAGATATTGCATCGCTTCATCTACTTCTGGATATAAACTTCTTGCCAAAGGCTCAAAATTATTTCCAAAATCAGATGGCTTTAACTGATAGGCGCAAAATTTAGAGCTCTTCGTGTTTCTTGTCAATGTTTTTTGTGAAAAAAGCAATTGAGTGCTGATAAAACAATCAGGTTTTAACACAATGTATTGTTTTTGATCTAAGTCTATGAATGTTAAGTGCTCACCTATGCCTTCAGCCCATGCATTGCGACCATGGATAAAGATGGGAACGTCTGCGCCTAACTGAACACCTAAGTCTGCTAGTTGCTCAGTATTTAGCCTGCATTGCCACAGTTGATTGACCAGGATTAATGTCGTCGCGGCATCCGATGAACCGCCACCTAAGCCTGCACCCATCGGAATATTTTTTTCAAGACGAATGGATAAACCGGTGGCTGTTTGTGCATACGGCTTAAGTATCTGCGTCGCTTTATAAATCAAATTTTGACTCAAATCGACACTGTTTAAGCCTTCAATATGAATTTCTTGATCTGTACGGAGTTCAAACTCTAACCAATCACACAGATCGATCAACTGGAAAATACTTTGCAGTTCGTGGTAGCCGTTTTCACGACGACCCGTAATGTGTAAAAACAAATTCAGTTTTGATGGGGCAGGGACACGGATCATAACGAGATAAACTAGCGGTTTTGAATGACCATTGTAATACGGTTTTCTGCACCATTTTCAAGTGTTTGTTTTAAAATCAGTCGATTTGGCATATAGGCTTGTTCGTTATAGCTCAGCTCAACGCTCCAACCATCTTCAATGATCTGTACCGCTCGTTTAGCACTGTCACGTTGGATTTGTGCTTGAACTGTTGCCGGTTTGGCTTGAACCCAATTGACTAAATGGGTGATGGGTGCCTGCCAACCTGTTGCTGTTTTTAAAAGTTCTTCAGGGGTTTCAGCTTGGATGAGGCCAGTTTTAGCACTATTCAGGCTAACTTCACCTGGACGGCCTGTAATTTGCGTTTTACCAACGCCTAAAATTCCACTGAGTTCAATATCAAACTCTTGTTGCTGTTGTACCCATGTAAAAAAAGCACTGCCTGTTTGTTCTGGCGTACGCACCCCAATTTTACCTTGTAAGCTAAATTGTTGATCAGATTCAGTTTGTATGGTGTTTGGATCAAGCTGTGGTTTGGTAAATTGTTGACAGCCTGTTAGTGCCAAGCTACTTGCAGCAAGTAAGCTTAAGCTCAGATTTGAGAAAATACGCATAAAAGCTATGAGCTCTTTTTCAGTTGTTGGGGTAACAATAAAGTATTTAGTTGATCCAATTGAGGATCATTTGGGTGTTTTTGTTTGAGTTGTTGTAACACAGTGGAGAATTTTTGCAGATCACCGAGCATATAGACTGATCGTGCATAACGTACCCCAATATTGACACTACCACTGATGAGATAGGCTTTTTCTAAGACACTGGCTGACGTGCTAAAGTCATTTTGTAAGTAACAAATAAAGCCTAAGGTATCTAAGATGGAGGCTTGTTCAGGGGCATATTCTAAAGCATGTTCAACAAATCTACGTGCATCATCTAAGCGTCTGTTTTGCAAGGCTAAAGTATATGCATAAGCATTGAGATAGGTTGGGCTATTGGGCTCGATACTTAACAGTTGATTCAGCAGCTTTTCTAGTTTGTCTTTATCCGTATGTGCATCTAACATCAGTACTTCAGAATAGATCAGTTCAGGATCATCTGGTAAGTTTTTAATCGCCTCATCTAACAGTCGCATGGCTGCGGCTTTATTATTCATGCGCTTTAAAATATCGGCCTGTGCTTGATACAAAAAGCTTGCATGTTGTGGATAGTTCACTCGCTCTTGGGTTAAAAAGCGCAAAGCATCATTGGGTTTGTTTTGCAGGGTATAGATACTGATGAGGCTACGACGCGATACGGTATACAGGCTACCATCGACCAGACGATAGTAGGCTTTTGCTGTTTCAAAATGCTGTTTTCGTTCAGCATTCACCGCGAGATAGTAATAAGCTTCATTTTGATATTCGGCCGAATTACGTAGTTCAACCAGATATTTTTCCGCTTTTTCGTACTTCTTTAAGTCAATACTGGTTAAGCCCGCGATAAACAAGGCTTCTTCTTGGTCAGGCCATTTTTTAATCAGGCTCTCAAGCTTGGTTAAGGCCTCATTTGACGCATTAATTTTAATCAGATATTTGGCTTCGGCTAAACGGACATCGGCATTGTCGCGGTGTTTACGACTCGATTTTGCATACCAATTACGGGTTTCTTCTTCTTGACCGAGTGCGCTGAGTAAGTTGGCCTTCATCAGAATGTAGCCTGTGACTTTTCCGCGCTTTTTTAGGGCTTTATTGATGGTGGTTAGGGCTTGTTCAAGCTGTCCATTTTGCGCCTCTAAACCTGCAATCAACGCCAAAATAGAGGGGTTGTTCCGCTCCTTACTCGAACGTAGCGCTTGAATGAGAATTTCTTGATCTTCAGGTTCTTCAGGGGCAATCCCCGCAAGGATTTGCTCTAAATCGGCATTGGCATCAATATTGAGAATTTTATCGAGCGTTTCAGCCGCGAGTTCATATTCATGTGCTTTAAGTGCAATGTGAGACAAATAAAATAATGCAGGAACATCGGTAGGCTCTTGCACCACCCAATGCGTTGCAATGTCAAGTGCGGCATGCAAATCATTTTGTTCAAGGGCAATATTTAAAGCGCGCTGTTTAATAGTGGTGGAATTACTTTTAATCGCCAGCACAGTATAGTTGTGCAAGGCAGTCGCGCTGTCTTGGTAAGCCAGTGCAAATTCGGCAATCATACTTTGTTGAATTGCATCATAATTAGATAGCGAAAAATCTCCAGCTGCTCTAAGATGAGCACTAGATGCCATGCTACCGACGAGTAAGAATGTGGTAGAATATTGCTTAATTCTCGCGCCGCTCAGTCGGCAATGTGTTTGACGCAATTTTTCTTGATCCAAGTAATGCTTTTTATGACACCGTTATTGCACAATAGCATAAATTTAGCGAAATGATGATCTGATATGTCTTTCTTTGCATTGGGTGTCAACCATCAAACCGCCTCCGTAGAATTGCGTGAGCAAATTGCATTTAACCCTGAAAAGTTAACGCAACTGCTTGAGCAACAAGGCCAAAACCAAGACTTAAATGAAATGGTGGTGGTCTCTACGTGTAACAGAACAGAAGTGTATGCCATGTCTGAAAACTCAGATATGGTATTGAACTGGCTCGCCCAAGCAAATGGCATAGATGTTAAACAATTGTTGAATCATGTATACCGTTATGAAAATGCGCAGGCTGTCACTCATTTGATGCGAGTTGCAAGCGGTTTAGATTCACTCATGCTCGGTGAACCTCAAATTTTGGGGCAGGTCAAATCTGCACTATCTCTAGCGAAGACTGCTCATACTGTTTCTCCTCATTTAAACCGAATTTTTGAATATGCCTTCTATGCGGCGAAACGCGTCCGCTCTGAAACGGCTGTGGGTAGTCATGCCGTATCGATGGGCTACGCGGTGGCTCAGCTGGCATTACAAGTGTTTAGTAAGCCAGAAAAGTTGACGGTCATGGTGGTGGCTGCGGGCGAAATGAATAGCTTAGTTGCGAAGCATTTGGCTGAAATGGGAGTCGCAAAAATCCTCATTTGTAACCGTACCCGCGAACGGGCTGAAACTTTGGCTCAAGAAATAGCTCATCGTGTAGATGTTGAAATCATTGAATTTGATCAGTTGGCCAATAACTTAGCGCGTGCAGATGTCATTTCCAGTTGTACGGGTAGTTTACATCAAGTGATTCATTATCCAGATGTAAAAGCTGCCTTAAAACAGCGTCGTTATCAACAAATGTTGATGGTCGATTTGGCTGTTCCGCGTGATATCGACCCGAAAGTGGAAAGTTTGGATGGCGTCTATTTATATGGCGTAGATGACTTGCAGTCGGTGATCGATGAAAACCTTGCTCAGCGTCGTCAGGCTGCGGTTGAAGCAGAGGTCATGGTTAACCAATTAGCCACGGAGTTGGTGACCCAACAGAAGGTTAATCTGGCGGGTGAAACCATTCATGCTTACCGTCAGCAAGGTGAACAGTTAAGACAAGAAGAACTAGAGCTGGCATTAGCACGAATTGCAAAAGGGGAAAAGGCCGAACAGGTGATGCAAGCGTTTGCACATCGTTTGACGCAGAAGTTACTACATCCAACCTCGATTATGCTACGTGAAGCAGCCAAATCAGAAGATCCGAGTCATTTTGAACAAATGCAAACATGTTTAAATGAGACTTTTGCTAAACGTCGTAAAACTAAAAAGTAAATCTAAATACAAAAATGTAATAGGTTTAAGTAATCAGTCTTAAGCCTATTTTTTTGGTCAGTTCAAAGAGTTTATGTTTTAAATTTCGTGTCTCAATTAATGAATTTGGGGCTTTAAGTTTAAGTTTTAAATATTTTTCTTCAAGCGAAAGGGCATATTCACTGGCCAGTTTATCCGCCAGTTCTGGTGTTTTAGTTAGTTCTTCAATATTGGTGCGCTGCATAATATCTGCAATCGCGTTGGCATAACGGCTACACGCACCTAGCACATAATAGGTCGCCAGTTCTTGGTCGTCGGGCAAATCATCAAAGATGCTATCTAAGACTTGTAGCACATGCGCTAAAAGTTCATCTTCAGGTAAATAGGCGCGTAGAGTTTCAAAGTGAATATACAAAAACGGATGATGGATCAGAACGGCGAGGGCGAAGTCTTCGTCTTTGGTACGAATATTAAAAGACAACGAGGCATCGTTGCTGACTTGAGGTGTCCAGCGACGACCAAAACCGAGTTTTTCTTTGAAGGATTGATTCAGCAAATAACGGAAAGAGCCTGTTTTGGGCAATAAATCCGTCAGTTGGCGTAACTCACTCATGACCTGACTTTTACCTTCGGGGCTACTGATGTCATGGTTCTGCGTCAGATGTGCAAATACAAAGTCAGACAGTAATGGGGCCTGTTGCAGCAGTTTATTAAAGTTTTCAATACCTTCGCGGCGAATCAATGAGTCAGGGTCATGATCATTCGGTAAAACAAAAAATTTCAGCTCACGACCATCATTGAGTAAAGGTAACGCAATTTCTAAAGTACGGCGTGCCGCTTTTTGTCCGGCCACGTCACCATCAAAGGCAATGGTAATCCGGTTGTTTTGCTTAAACAGAATATTTAAATGTTCGGTATTACTGGCAGTCCCTAAGGTCGCCACGGCACCTGCAATGCCATACTGCTGTAACGCAATCACATCCATATAGCCTTCGACCATCAGCCAGTCTTGGGCTTTTTGTTTACGGCCTTCATATAAACCATAAAGCAATTGGTTTTTATGAAATACCTCAGAGTCTGGCGAATTGATGTATTTGGGTTTAATTTCGTCATTTAGAGCACGACCACCGAATCCCACCACGCGGCCTTTGGCATCACGAATCGGAAATATGACGCGATCCCGTAACAAGTCAAAGTCACGACCGTTGTCACTGGTACGGATCAGTCCGAGTAGCTTTAAGCCTTCGATATCTTGCGGGAAGGCTTTTTCTAAGTGTTGCCAGTCCTCAGGTGCATAACCTAAACGCCAATATGCAATGGTATCTCGGCTGAGTCCACGTTGCTTAAAGTACTGCTGAGCAGAGCGACTATGCGGTAGTTGCTGCTCATAGTATTGCGCAATATTTTCTAACAGGTCGTATAAGTTGCCTTCTTGAACGGGGGCAGTGTTGAAGCCCTCGAAAGTATCAAAATCAGCATAACCCTCTTGGTAGTCCATGGACTGAAATTCAGCAAAAGGATCATGCTCAATTTGAAACTCAGGTTGTACCAGAGCTGGCTCAGTTTTCTTGGCTTCTGCGACATCGACCTGTGGTTTTTGGACAGGTTTAGCTTCGCGCTTATACACCAGTTTTTTCGAGTCACGGTTGTCTTTTGGAAGTTCGATGCCTGTTTGACTCGACAAATCCTTCATCACATCAATAAAGCTACGGCTGTCGATGTCCATTAAAAAACGAATGGCATTACCATTGGCCTGACAACCAAAACAGTGGAAATACTGTTTGTCACGATACACGTGAAAAGATGGTGATTTTTCTTGATGGAACGGACAACAGCCTGAATAGGTGCGACCTGACTTTTTAAGTTTCACACGTTGACCAATCAGGTCGACAATGTCGGTCCGATCTAAAATTTGGTCAATGGTGTGTTGAGGAATAGCCATGTCGAATCGTCAGTCGCTGATGTTTTGAAAACCGTGAAAAGAAGCAGAGATGGAGGTTTTAAAATGCAAAAAACCATCGAATCTAGATTGTTTTGTATACCGTTTAGGCGTTTTGATCAAGCAAAAATCGCATAAAACAAAAGGGCAAGTATGATAACTTGCCCTTTCTAAAATAGCGAATATTTCAGAGGAATTATTCGGTTTCAGTATTGATGTTTTGTTGTGTTTCAGGGCGATCGAGTAAACCGAAACTGATACGGTTGGTAAAGCTGCGCTCTGTTGTTTGTTTGGGTTGCTCGATTTTTTCTTCAGAACTGTTTTGTTCTTCGCGACCAAACACACCTAAAGTCGCACGGTTGACCCAACTTGCTTCTTTACGTGCAGCGCGTAAGTTCACTTCACCATTCGATTTCACTAAATTTGGATAATTTAGTTTCAATACATCGGTATATTGTTGCGCAGTTTGCTTGTCGCCCAATTGGTCATACGAATAAGCAACAGTTGCTAAAGCTTCAGGCACTTGAGGGCTTTGCGGGTAATGTTCAATCACCCATTGAGCACGCTCTAGTGCTGCGACCCATGCTTTACGTTTGATATTAAAACGTGCTGCATTCATTTCGCTTTCAGCCAACTCATTGCTGATAAACTTCATGCGTTGTGCGGCATCTACAGCATAAGTGCTTGAAGGGTAACGACGAATAAAGTCTACGAAGTTTTGATATGCCACTTTAAGATAGCTCACATCGCGATGTGCTTGCTTTAAAGATGTATAGCGAATCAAACCATCATAGTTTTGTTCCATGTTGGCTACACCACGTACATAGTAGGCATAGTCCACATTTGGATGCTGAGGGTTCAAACGAATGAAACGATCAGCCAGTGCAATCGCACCTTCATAATCTTTTTGCTGAAACTTCACATAGAGCAGCTCTAGTTGAGCTTGTTGTGCATATTCACCTGTAGGGTAATAGGTATCTAATGCTTCTAAGTGTTTTGCAGCGTCGGTATATTGACCACTTTGCAGTGCTTTTTCTGCTTTTTGAATATAAACCTGTTCACTCGATTGTGGACCGGTATCTACCACTTCTTTCTTGGGATTGCTGCTACAGCCTACCATTGCAGATGCAATGCCAATCGTTAGAGCAAGCATTGTCATTTTATAATGTGGTAGCGACATAAAAATTCCTCTGTTAATACGGGCAATGAGCTACAATTGCGCTATTAAATCACTTTTATTTGAATGATCAAATGGCTCAAGCACAATCTTCCGATCCAAATTTCCCTGAAACCGATTTCAATTTACTTGAAGATTCTGAGGATGCAGATAACCATACTTCAAGCTCTACTGCAACACGTTTATCGTTGCAATTTCAATTGGATGAAACTTATCTCGGACAGCGTATAGACCAAGTTGCAGCAACAATTTGGAGCGACTTTTCGCGTGAAAAACTCAAACAGTGGCTAAAAGAAGGCCATTTGTTGGTAAATGGTAACAGTGTCAAACCGAAATATAAATGTGAAGGATTTGAACTGTTAACCCTTGAAGTTGAATTAGAAGCCCAAACTCGTAGTCTGCCTGAAGATATTCCGCTGGATATCGTCTATGAAGATGATGACATTATTGTCGTCAATAAACCTGTTGGTATGGTGGTTCACCCAGGTGCGGGCAACTCATCAGGTACTTTAGTGAATGCATTATTGCATCACTATCCAAAATCAGCAGAACTCACCCGAGCTGGCTTGGTGCATCGTATTGATAAAGATACGTCAGGTTTATTGGTCGTTGCGAAAAACTTAGAAGCGCAATTTTCACTCAGCAAGCAATTAGCTAAAAAAACGGTTTATCGTGTTTATGACCTAATTGTGTACGGCAATGTGATTGCCGGCGGCACGGTGGATGAACCGATTAAACGTCACCCTGTAGATCGTGTCAAAATGGCGGTATTACCAGGTGGTAAAGACGCTGTAACACACTACAACGTGAAAGAACGCTTCCAACATTTCACCCGCATCCAAGCTCGTCTTGAAACTGGACGTACGCATCAGATTCGTGTGCATTTTAGTTATATTGGTTTTGGTTTAGTTGGCGATCCTGTGTATATGCCACGTGTACGCGTGCCAGCAGGTGCATCGGAGCTTTTAGATGAAACTTTACGTGGTTTCAGACGCCAAGCCTTGCATGCAGCAGAGCTAGGTTTGAAACACCCACGTACAGGTGATGAAATGTTGTTTAAAGCGCCGTGGCCAGCAGACTTGGCGACCTTGGTCGATGTACTCCGTACGGAAAACAAAGCCTATTAAGTTATAGCTGAATCATCATAAGGACAGTATATGCAATTTGTTCAAGGACTTCCGGTAGGTGTTTTTGTGGGGCAAACCCGTGTGCATCATAATCGTGCTTTAGAAACCACTCAAACTGAACTGCAAGGCTTTAATTTGGCTTTGCACGTACAGGATGATGCCGCACGTGTGCAACAGCATCGCATGATTTTGCTCGAAGAGTTTGCAGGCTATGGGGTCGATAAAATCACATGGATGACGCAAACTCACAGCACCATTTGTCGTGTAGTAAATGAGCAAATTGACTTTGATGCTCAAGAAGGGGATGGGTTGGTGACGCAGCGCCCGAAGCATGCTCTGATGATGATGACAGCCGATTGTTTGCCAGTGGTTTTAGGTAATGCAGATGGAACTGAAGTGGCCAATTTGCATGCAGGTTGGCGTGGGTTGGCGCATGGCATTATTGAAAATACCATTGCCAGCATGAATACTCAGCCGACATGGGCTTGGTTGGGCGCAGCTATTAGCCAACCTTGTTTTGAAATTGGGGCGGAAGTAAAAGAAGCCTTTTGTTCAAAGTATGCTGAGCTTGAGTCCGCTTTTCAAACGGGTGAGCAAGCTGGAAAGTATTATGCTGACTTATATGCGATCGCAAAATTCATTCTAAAACAGCACGGTGTTGAGGTAGTCTCTGGTGGTGATCAGTGTTCCTTTAGCCAGTCGAATGAGTACTTTTCTTATCGACGTCATGCCAAAACTGGGCGTATGGCGACCTTTGTGTTTATGTAATAGTTTGGGTTTCTGATCAAGTGATTGGCTGTTTTAATCCTTGCACTTACTCCCCACTCTGCGAGTGGAAGTGTTAAACTTAACCCAATTCTTTGGTCTTAAAAATTTCCATGTCTGTACCTGATCTTGTTTCTGCTACACCTGTTCATGTGTGTGTGGTTTATCATAGCGCCTATGGTCATACGGCGAAAGTCGCTCAGTATATTGCACAAGGTGCAGAGCAGGCGGGTGCTGATGTGCATTTAATTTCGGTTGCTGCAGTGCAGTGGGACTTGTTAGATCAGGCCGATATTATTGTGATGGGTTGCCCAACGTATATGGGCAGTCTTACAGCAGCGCTTAAGCAGTTTATGGAAGATTCCTCTAAGCGTTGGTTAGCACGGGCTTGGCAAGGAAAACTGGCTGCAGGCTTTACCAATGGTGGGGGCTTAAGTGGCGATAAACTGGCGGTATTACAACAGATTAATTTATTTGCTATGCAGCATGGTATGTTATGGGCTGGTTTGCCGTTTATGCCGACGGGGCGTAGCCAACACGATATTAATCGGATGTCGAGCTTTTTAGGTTTGATGACTCAGTCAGACAACGCTAGTATTGAAATAACCCCACCCGAAGGCGACTTGGAAACTGCTCGAAAGTTTGGAAAATATTTGGTTGAGCTAAAAGCTGACTATTAACAGTTCTGATAATAAAAAACCTCCACATGGGAGGTTTTTTATTATTTATGCATAATACGGGCTTTATCACGTTGCCAGTCACGGTCTTTTTCCGTGGCACGTTTGTCATGTAGCTGTTTGCCTTTCACTAAAGCGATTTCTAATTTCGCACGTGGTCCTTTCCAATAAGCGACAAGTGGAACACATGAATAACCTTTTTGATTCACTGCGCCGAGTAGCTTATCCAGTTCACGACGGTTCAACAGTAACTTACGGGTACGGGTCGCTTCAGGAACAATGTGCGTAGATGCACTGAGTAAAGGCTGAATTTGAGCACCGAACAGGAAAGCTTCACCATTTTTAAAGGTGATATAACTCTCAGACAGCGTCATACGACCTGCACGTAATGATTTCACTTCCCAGCCTTGCAGTGACAGGCCAGCTTCAAATTTTTCTTCAATAAAATAGTCGTGACGTGCACGTTTATTCTGTGCAATCGTCCCGCTGGTATTTTTTTTAACTACAGTTGCTTTCGCCATAATCAATTACTTCCAACAATGTACCTATTGTGCCTTAAAGCAGGGTTAAGGTGAAGTTTTTTCAAATTTATGGAGTTTCTTCACCTATAAAACAAGTTTTTGCTAAAATATGGCTCTACAAAATCAACAGAGTAAAAATGGATGTCTAAAACTCGCGTCATTTACCCGGGGACTTTTGATCCAATTACCAATGGTCATATTGATTTGGTTACACGTGCATCACGTATGTTTGATGAAGTGGTGGTAGCCATTGCCATTGGTCATCATAAAAACCCTCTCTTTAGTTTAGAAGAGCGTGTGAGCTTGGCCAAAGCATCATTAAGCCATCTTGATAATGTTGAGTTTGTAGGTTTTGATGGTTTGTTGGTGAATTTCTTCCGTGAACAAAAAGCAACGGCTGTACTGCGAGGATTGCGTGCAGTGTCTGACTTTGAATACGAGTTCCAGTTAGCCAATATGAACCGTCAACTTGATTCACACTTTGAGGCGGTATTTTTAACGCCGTCAGAACAGTATTCATTTATTTCATCGACGTTGATTCGTGAAATAGCACGTTTAAAAGGTGATGTGACCAAGTTTGTACCGCAAGCGGTGGTTGCTGCTTTTGAACGTAAACATCAACAAGGTTGGTAGCGTGTCTTTATATATAACCGATGAATGCATCAATTGTGATGTTTGTGAACCTGTGTGCCCCAATGAAGCCATTTTCATGGGGGAATTAATTTATGAAATCAATCCAGACTTATGCACAGAGTGTATCGGACATTATGATAAACCCCAGTGTCAATTGTTCTGTCCAGTGGATTGTATTCCGCTGGATCCTAATCATGCGGAAACTGAGGATGAACTCATGGATAAATATAAAAAGCTGATTGCTCAAAAAAGCGCAAGCAATTAAGTCTAAGATTTGATACTATGCGCCTCGAAGTGAGCCAGACGATCGCTGCTGTGGAGATCTCCGTGATTGAAGCAGGGGAGGAAAGTCCGGGCTTCATAGGGCAAGGTGCCAGGTAACGCCTGGGCGGCGTGAGCCGACGGAAAGTGCAGCAGAGAGTAGACCGCCTTCATTATGGTTTCGAGCAATCGAAATCGAAGGTAAGGGTGAAAGGGTGCGGTAAGAGCGCACCGCATGGCTGGTAACAGTTCATGGCATGGTAAACCCCACCGGAAGCAAGACCAAATAGGGATCCTTTAGGCATGGCCCATGCTGGATCCGGGTAGGTCGCTTGAGCGTATGAGTGATTGTACGCCTAGAGGAATGATCGTTCTCGACAGAACCCGGCTTATCGGCTCACTTCAACAAATTTTGATCGATTAAGCGCGCAAGGTACTTGACGTACTGGTGAGAAAACCACATAATGCGCGCACAGTTTACGGCTATGTAGCTCAGTTGGTTAGAGCACCGCACTCATAATGCGGGGGTCACAAGTTCAAGTCTCGTCATAGCCACCATTTTTATAGATCATGCTCTCAGCATGATCTTTTTTTTTGTGGGAAATAAAGATGTAAAAGCATCTTTTCTTTACTCCAGTTCTTGAATTGGTATTCTTTGTGCTGTCATTTAGATATGTAATTTACAGCTTCAATTGCCAATATTTATTCTCTTTTAAAACTTCCCCTCGCAGTTAATGTTTTCAGGCGTTAAATTGATCTGCATCTGTAAGTTTTGAATGTGTTGCCAATTGGCTCGATGTTCGGGCAATGCAAAGATTTGATGGTCGACTAAATTGAGTTTTTTTAAAGATATGTGCTGACTTGCACAGTAGCGTCCTTCGGCTCTTTCTAAAGCCAAGTTTTGCTGTGCTGTTGGGCTTAAGCTATCAGCCGTCAGGATTTTTTGTTGTCCTTTGGCATAGTTGACCAATATCTCTCGATCTTTTAGGCTAAATAATAGGCTGGAGTTGATATAGGTCGCTACATCACGCCGTACACCGTTATAGTCGGTGATCATGGGGGAAATCAGCTGACAACTGCTCAATGCTGTAATGCTTAGGATGAAGAAAAAACAGACTCTCTTTTTCATTATCTTTCTCGTAAATATGCCTAACTTAAATATAGCTTGCAGTATAAAAATAAGTTTAAAAAGAGTGGTTTGCTGAAAAATTGATAGTTTAAAGTGTATTTGTTTATTGAATAACCATTTGTGTGTAAAAAGGGTTGACGCTTGTCTTTGAACTTTGCATAATGCGCGCACAGTTTACGGCTATGTAGCTCAGTTGGTTAGAGCACCGCACTCATAATGCGGGGGTCACAAGTTCAAGTCTCGTCATAGCCACCATTTTTAAAGACCAAGCTCTCAGCTTGGTCTCTTTTTTTTGTGCGTAAAAAATAGATTTGAATATGTCGATATAAAAAAGCCCAAACATCTGTTTGGGCTTTTTTATTGGAACAGTAGCTTATATGCCAGCTTTCCAGCCATTCATGATCGGGTAACGACGTTCACGACTAAATGCACGTGAGCTGATACGCGGACCAATTGCACCTTGGCGACGTTTGTATTCATTGAAATCGACCAAACGAATCACTTTTGCAACAACTTCAGCATCAAAGCCTTTGGCAATGATGTCATCTTGGCTCATATCTTCTTCAATATAAGCATACAAAATGGCATCCAGTACATCATATGGCGGTAAAGAGTCTTGGTCTTTTTGATCTGGACGTAGCTCTGCTGAAGGTGGACGAGTAATCACACGCTCAGGAATCACGGGTTTGTCTGAAATGCTGTTACGGTATTTCGCAAGTTCAAACACAATGGTTTTATACACATCTTTGAGTACCGCAAAACCACCCACCATGTCACCATAGAGCGTGCAGTAGCCCACAGCCAATTCTGATTTATTGCCTGTAGAGAGGACCAAATTACCAAATTTGTTGGATAAACCCATCAGCAGTGTACCGCGGGCACGCGCTTGTAAGTTTTCTTCAGTTGCATCCGCAGGGCTGTTGCCAAAGAACGGATAAAGCGTTTGCATAAAGCTGTTTACAATCGGGTTGATTTCAGCAATCCCAAAAGTCACCCCCATACTCTTCGCTTGTTCAGCAGCATCTTCTACACTGATTTGAGCGGTATAGGTATATGGCATCATTACGGCTTGGACTTTGTCGGCGCCAATCGCATCAGCTGCAATGGCAAGAGTTAGAGCTGAGTCGATCCCGCCTGATAAACCCAAAATCACCCCAGGGAAACCTGAGCGCTGTACATAGTCACGAGTCGCCATCACTAAGCTTTGATAAATCTCTGCCATAGTGTCTAAAGCAGGCGGCAGCGCATTGGCCTTAAAGGCTTGTTGTTCTGCTTCGTATTCAGCGAAATACAGAGACTCTTTAAAGCTTTCAGCTTGAAGTACAACTGAACCATTTTTGGCAATCACGAAGCTTGTACCATCAAAGATCAGGTCGTCTTGACCGCCGACTTGGTTGGCATAAACCAAGTTGAGGTTCATTTGTTTTGCCAGTGCAGACATGGTTTCAACGCGGTGCTGTGGCTTACCGACTTCATATGGTGAAGCATTTAAGACTAAAGCTGTTTCTACATTGAGCTGTGCTAGTTGTTGTACCGTTGAAAGTGACCAAACATCTTCACAAATCAAGACACCAAACTTATGACCCAAATATTCAAAAACAAGGTGTTGATGCCCTTCGGTGAAGTAACGCTTTTCATCAAACACGCTATAGTTTGGCAAGTTTTGTTTGTTATACACACCCAAAACTTGTCCATCTTTCATGACCGCAGCGGCGTTGTAGCGCTGGCCATCTTCGGTTTGATTGACAAAACCAAAGACCATCACAATGTCTTTTACTGTTTTAAGTTGTTCAAAAACTTGTTGCGTGCGTTTGGTTAGGCTTGGACGTAGAAGTAAATCTTCTGCTGGGTAACCAATGCTCGAAAGTTCTGGAAAAATAATTAAATCAGCATTTTGTTTTTTTGCTTCATTGGCCTGTTCCAACATTTTTTGGGCATTTGCTTCAAGGTTGCCAATGTGCGGAGAGAACTGTGCAAGTGCAATTTTAAAACTTTTCATTTCCAACTAAATCCTATACCTATAGGGATATACACGACGATTGAGTTTGTTATAGCTATAAGTTCTACGTGGTGTAAGTGACGATAAACAAATAGAAGTATTAATCAATAATAAGTGCGAATACTATATACGAAATGCGATTTTTTTTAAGGGATATTCTAAAAAAAATCCGTAAATGTCCTTAAAAAGAACAAATTATTCTAATGTCTTTATGGAGTGTGATTGTGTGGTTTCAAGCGCTTTTACAAAAAATACAGCAAAAGTTTGAACTTAAAAATCGGCCCTTGACTGAAGCGGAGAAAAAGCTCGCCAGCAGCATTTTTGGGAACAGTCTGAACACGGATTCGGTTCGAATTATCGCGCATCGGGCAGTGCTGCCTCATTATGCGATTAGCCCGAATGGATATGTCTATTTTAATATCAAAGACTGGTGCGAAAATTTTGCCGATCAATCCATTCATCAACAAGCTTGGTTGATTCATGAGCTAACGCATGTTTGGCAAATTCAGCAGGGACTCGCTGTAGTCCGTAAGGCACTTTTTAACCGTCAATATCGTTATGCATTAAAACAAGGCAAGCAGTTTTTAAGCTATGGCATTGAACAGCAGGCGCAAATGGTGCAAGACTATTTTCTCAAAAAACACTATGGCGAAGAGTGCTCAGCCTATGAGCAGTGTATTCCCTTTGTGGCACACAAAGCCTCATTCTGACCCCGATAGATATATCTGTGGAGTGATTGTTAGACAACAGATTTTAAAGTCATAAATTGCAAATCATTTGAAGAAAAATGCCAGTGGCATAGGAGAAGCGGACTCTTATTTTGAATGCAAAGCACAGGTAAAAATCGTGAGATTGAGCCTGAAAACGAGCTAAAAATAAGAAGGAATGTCCTATGCGTATCGCTCTTCCATTGAAAGGCAAAGCTAGCCGAATTTTTGCAGGACCAGTATTCGATGCTGAAAAACAGTCTGCGATTATTCCGATTCGGCATATGAAATTTGACTTTGAAGCTGAGAAAATTGATCCCAAATTTTACTTAAATGCTGAGCTAGCGAGTGCTTACTTTGCATCACTCTCGATCTTTCTGACCTATGGTGAAGACTTGGTGATTGATACCGCCCGTTATCACCGCGATTTCCTTAGAGACCCTGTATTAAAACAACGTGTGACTTCTTTAATTGGACAGGAGGCACTGCATTCAAAGCTACATGAAGAATTGAACGATACTTTTAAACAGGTTGATTTACCCGTTGGCATTTTTCGCTATTTAGCTGAAATCGTTTTTGACTACGGTTTTAACCGCTTACCGCAGCCGATGAAATTGTCTTTGATGGCAGGCATTGAACATTTTACCGCTGTGCTGTCTGAATACATGATGAACCATGAAGAGATTTTTTTCGATTCTCAAGATGAAAAGCAACGGGCGATTTGGATGTGGCACATGCTAGAGGAATCTGAGCACAAAGACATTGCGTATGATGTGTTTCAATCACTTTCCAATAACTATGCCTTACGTATTGCAGGCTTTTTTCCAGCCCTTATCACCATTTTACTGCTGATTTCCGTGGCGTCAGTTTTTGTCCCGTTTTATCGTAAACCGTCTAATTTGGTGAGCATTAGTTACTGGAAGGATGTACCGCGCAGTTTCAGTCTCTTGTTTGGGCTAAAACGAGGTGTTTATGGCAGTAGTTGGAAGCATATTTTTGATTATTTACGCCCGAGTTTTCACCCGAATGACTATGACACTTCTGCATTTTTAGATTATTACAAAGAACGTTTACTACATCCTGAAACAGGAGTGTTAGCCCCCTATTTCACCAAAGAATTTACTCCAGTACTTAAATCATAAAAAGGAGGTTATGACATGGGACTGTTGAGTAAAAAAAATAAACCAAGTCAAAAGGCCTACGCAGTTGTAACGGGCGCAGGCAGTGGAATTGGTCGTAGCTTTGCACTGGAACTGGCAAAGCGTGGTGGTGATGTCATCTGTGCAGATATTGATTTGAGCTCGGCACAGGAGACGGTAGATTTGATTCAGTCGATGACATCTTCGTCAACCTATGCGGTGCATTGTGATGTTGGATTAAACGAATCTGTATACGCTTTGGCGGAGCAAGCGGAACAGCTTTTGGGACATCCTGTTACTTTGCTCATCAATAATGCCGGAGTTGGGCTAGGTGGTAAGTTTGATGAGGTGTCGCTGGAAGATTGGCAGTGGTGTATGCATGTCAACCTGTGGGGGGTAATTCATGGTTGTCACTACTTTGTACCCAAATTTAAACAGCAAGGTTTTGGTGCCATTATCAATGTGGCATCGGCTGCGGGCTATACCGCAGCCCCTGAGATGACAGCGTATAACGTGACCAAGTCTAGTGTTTTGGCACTATCAGAAACACTAGCTTCAGAACTTCAGGCTTATCATATTACAGTCAATGTGCTGTGCCCAACCTTGGTACCGACCAATATTATGAAGAATGGTCGCTTGCCGAGCCGCTATTCTGGACTGGCTGACAAACTGCTGATGAACCATGCGTTTACCACCAGTGATGCTGTGGTCAAAAAAACATTAAATCGCTTAGATGCAGGCAAGCTTTATACCATTCCACAACCTGATGCCAAATTGTTCTGGTGGATGAAGCGCGCATCACCAAGCTTATACGTCAAGCTGTTAGGTCTGGGTTACCCACTGTTTAATCAAATCACAAAATAAGAATAGAGAAAAATGAATATGGAAACGCAATTAGAGATAGAACAAGCAGATGTGCAAGAGTCGTCTGATCAAATACGAGATCAAACTACCACGCCAAAAAGTGTGGAAGCTCAACCTAAGCAGAGTCGTAAAAAGGCTGTGCTTCGTCCTAAAGCTGTACAAACTTACGATACCATTGTTGTAGGGGCTGGGATTTCGGGCATTGCTGCGGCTTATAAAATGAAACAAGTGGGCTATCAGGACTATCTGGTTTTAGAAAAAGCGGATAGGGTCGGCGGTACGTGGCGTGATAATAATTACCCTGGCTGTGGCTGTGATGTACCTTCGGCGTTGTATTCATTTTCCTTTGCACCTAGTCATCAATGGAGCCATTTATTTGCGAAACAACCTGAAATTTTAAGTTACTTGGAACAGGTGGTTGAGCAGTTTGAACTGCAAGACAAGATCCGTTTTCAGCATGAGTTGCTCAGTGCAAAGTGGAATGAAGAGGCGAATATTTGGCAACTTGAAACTTCTCAAGGGATATATCAAGCACGAACCGTGATCTTTAGCACAGGGCCGATTACAGAACCATCTTTACCTAAAATTAAAGGGATAGAGGGGTTTAAAGGAGAAATGTTCCATTCAGCCCGTTGGAAACATGATTATGACTTGACGGGAAAGCGGGTTGCAGTGATTGGAACAGGTGCATCTGCCATTCAGTTTATTCCACAAATTCAGCCGTTGGCGAAAGAGTTGATCGTATTTCAGCGGACTGCGCCGTGGGTTTTGCCCAAAGCGGATATGCAGCTGAATGCTAGCATGAAGTCGCTGGTGGCCAAATTCCCGATGATTCAGCAAGGCTGGAGGAACAGTGTTTCCAGTATTTTAAATGCGATCAACTTTGGGCTGCGTCATCCGTCACTGCTTGAGCCAGTCAATGTTTTAAGCCGTCAATTATTAAAATTGCAAATACAGGATGCCCCCTTACGTAAAGCCGTAACGCCTAACTTTTCGATCGGCTGTAAGCGACTTTTATTTGCCAACAATTATTATCCAGCACTGCAACAAGACAATGTCACGCTGTTACCCCAAGGTTTGGTCGAGATTGATGGGCAGAGTGTCATTGCGGCAAATGGGGAGCGATTTGAGGTCGATGTCATTATCTGGGGAACTGGTTTTGAAGTGGCACATCCTCCAATTGGACAACGCGTATGGAATGCCCAAGGTGAGCGATTGGCTGACCTTTGGAAGGATAGTTCTCCAGAAGCATACTTAGGTACAAGTTTGGAAAATGTACCGAACGCGTTTTTAGTATTGGGGCCAAATATCTTGGTTTATGACTCTTTTATTGGCATTGCTGAAGCGCAGATTCAGTATATTGTTGACGGTCTACTAAAAATGAAGCAGCAAGGCTTTAAACGTATGATGGTCAAGCGAGATGTTCTACGTTATCACAATGCCAAGGTGCAAACCCATTTGAAAACCACAGTATTTAACCGAGGTGGCTGTTCAAGCTATTATTTAGATCAAAATGGGCGTAACTTCGCGGCTTGGCCGTGGTCCTTGGCCGAGTTAAAGCAACGTTTATCTGTGCTTGAGCTAAAACACTACGATGTTGTTGAAGCTTAAAGTAGCTACATTAAGTATTAAAAACAGCCTGAGTCTGTTCAGGTCTTTTAATACTTAAACTGTGTCACTTGTGAATTGTTGATTTAAAATTCAACATATAAAAAAACCACCCATGCGGGTGGTTTTTTGTCTATCAACGCAGACCGAATTAACGGTTGATGTCGCGTTGAACTTCGCCAGTGTAAAGCTGACGAGGGCGACCGATCTTGTACGGACCGCTGTGCATTTCTAACCAGTGGCTGATCCAACCAACAGTACGTGCAAGCGCGAAGATCACTGTAAACATTTCTGTCGGGATACCAATCGCCTTAAGGATGATACCTGAGTAGAAGTCTACGTTCGGGTATAGGTTACGTTTGATGAAGTATTCATCAGAAAGAGCGATACGTTCAAGTTCCATAGCAAGAGCAAGCTGTGGATCGTTGATGCCAAGCGCACCAAGAACTTCGTCGCAAGTTTCTTTCATTACTTTCGCACGTGGATCGAAGTTTTTGTACACACGGTGACCGAAGCCCATGAGTTTAACTTCTTTAGTTTTCACTTTTTCCATGAAGTCAGCAACGTTCTCTACAGTGCCGATTTCATCAAGCATCTTAAGAACAGCTTCGTTCGCGCCGCCGTGAGCAGGGCCCCAAAGTGCTGAGATACCCGCAGCGATACATGCATATGGGTTCGCGCCAGTAGAACCAGCTAAACGTACTGTAGACGTTGAAGCATTTTGTTCGTGGTCTGCGTGAAGCGTGAAGATACGGTCCATTGCTTTAGCAAGGATAGGATCTACTTTGTAATCACGGTCTGCTGGAGTAGCAAACATCATGTATAAGAAGTTTTCAGCGTAGCTTAAGTCGTTACGTGGGTAAACAAATGGTTGACCTACAGTGTACTTGTAGCTCCACGCAGCCAAAGTAGGTACTTTAGCAATTAAGCGGATCGCTGTAATTTCACGGTGATCAACATTTTCGATGTCTAAGTTGTTGTGATAGAACGCAGAAAGCGCACCAACTACACCAACCATGATCGCCATAGGGTGAGCATCACGACGGAAACCATTGAAGAAGCGGCTAACTTGATCGTGAACCATAGTGTGGTTACGAACTTTAGCATCAAATACTTCTTTTTGTTCAGCTGTTGGAAGCTCGCCATTGAGAAGTAAGTAGCAAGTTTCTAAGTAGTCGGCTTTAGTTGCTAACTGGTCGATTGGGTAGCCACGGTGTAAAAGCACACCTTTGTTACCGTCGATGAAAGTGATTTTAGACTCGCACGCAGCAGTAGCCATAAAACCAGGATCAAAAGTGAAGTGACCTGCGGCCAATACATCCTTAACGTCGATTACATCTGGGCCCAATGTGCCGCTGTAAATTGGTAATTCAATTTCTTTGCCATCAAGCTGTAAAACGGCTTTTTTGCCAGTTGCTTCAGACATTCAATAGATCTCCTGTCCTGGTGAATGATTTATCTGACTCGAAATACTCATCTTTTAATGCACGAATCAGACGGATTAAAAATTTGCTCTAAGAGTAGAGAGTGCTGAAATTTTGTCAATTATACTTATGGATAAAATGATGACTTCCGAAGTTATAGTTAAGATTTAATCCATTAAAATTTGCATAAAATCACAGCACCGACACACTATAATAAGTTAATTCAAGGAGCAAGTGCATAAATAAAAAATGTTGCTGGCGCAATTGTAAGCAGTTTTATATTGAAAAAAGCGCTTGAAAAGAAACAGAATTCAAGTCGTCATATATTTACATTTATTATGATTCTCGTAACTTACGCATCATTTTAAAAAGAAAATGCTGCTTTCGTAGTCATTGTTAAAAACAATAAGTGACTCAAAAAAAATGATTTAATTGTATAAAAAATAGCTTATTTGGTATTTCGAAAACGATATATAAGTCACTTTTTTATTTATACGGATGTGAAAAAATTGTTTTAATTAAAATTTATTACGAGATATTTCAATCTTGTAGGGGATTAATCTGTTGCACCAACATCATGCATATTTATGCCACTATATTAAAATAAAATAATGAACATTTTATATATAAATAAAAAATGCTTAAAATAATGCAGTGAAATTAGCCAGTTTTAAATACAAGACTTTTTTGTGCATCTTTAGTCTAAAGTCGAATTTTACCGTTTTTGTATAAATTTTAGCGCTAGAATTTGGTGTTTATTTTATAAAAACCAACCATATAGCTGAGATTTGAAGCTAAAGTATTGTAGCGCAAGGTATTTATCTATGTGTTAATGATTCTTATTTAAAGAATTTTTATGCAAAAAGGCCAAGGGCATTGTTTGTATTTTGATAGTTCACGTCTTATAATTCAGTGTCGTTTTAAGTTCAAACGCTATTTAATTTAGAGTTTTAAAGTAGCTGCTGAACAATGCCAGCTTTCCTTCGAATTAATTCCAACAAACTCCGGATGGAGTTTTTACTTACAGGATGCCCGCTGTGAAAAGCAACAGACCTGTCAATTTGTCCATGGGTCAAGTTTTAGAAGTAAACTTAAAATCCCCTGTGGCTATTGCATCAATTTTACACCGTCTATCAGGTGTCATCGTATTTTTACTCGTACCGGTACTTCTATGGATCTTAGACAAGTCATTGTCTTCGCCTGAAGGATTTGCTCAAGTTCAGGCTATTTTTAATAGCTTCATTGTGCGTTTTGTCGTATGGGTATTTGTAGCCGGCTTAATTTTCCACTTTATTGCGGGCGTTAAGCACTTACTTGCAGATATCGGTATTGCTGAAGAACTGCAAAGTGGTCGTATCGCAGCTACTATTTCATTGATCTTGTCTGCAATCGGTATCGTTGCGGCATTTGTATGGATTGTTATCTAATGAAAAGTGCTACTGGTTTAACGGGTTCAGGTTCTCGCGATTGGTTTATCCAACGTGTAAGTGCTGTCGTATTAGCGGTTTATACAGTTGTTGTTTTAGGTTGGATCCTATGCAATGGCGGTTTTAGCTATGAACAGTGGTACGGCTTTATGATGACAGCTCCAATGAAGATTTTATCTTTATTGGCCGTCTTATCTCTTGTTGCACATGCATGGATTGGTATGTGGCAGGTATTCACGGATTATGTGACTACTCGTCAAATGGGTCCTTCAGCTTCAGGTTTACGCCTTGTACTGACTTCAGCAGTAATTATTGCTGTATTTGCATATGCGATCTGGGCAATCCAGATTTTTTGGGCGAATTGATAGGAATAGATCATGGGCGCTATAACCCCTAAAGAAGATTACACAAATATTCCACACGAAACTTTCGATGCTGTCATCGTTGGTGGTGGTGGTTCAGGTATGCGCGCGTCTTACCAACTTGCTCAAGCTGGTTTGAAAGTTGCTGTTTTAACTAAAGTATTCCCTACTCGTTCGCACACTGTTGCAGCGCAGGGTGGTATTGGTGCATCTCTTGGTAACATGCAAGAAGATAACTGGCACTACCACTTCTACGACACTGTTAAAGGTTCTGACTGGTTAGGCGACCAAGACGCGATCGAATTTATGACGCGTGAAGCGCCACAAGTGGTTTATGAGTTAGAACACTTGGGTATGCCATTTGACCGTAACGCAGACGGTACGATTTACCAACGTCCATTTGGTGGTCACTCTGCAAACTACGGTGAAAAAGCGGTTCCACGTGCATGTGCTGCTGCTGACCGTACAGGTCACGCACTTCTTCACACGCTTTATCAAAGCAACGTGAAAATGGGTACGCAATTTTTTGTTGAATGGATCGCACTTGACCTGATTCGTAACGAAGCAGGTGATGTTCTTGGTGTAACAGCAATTGACCAAGAAACAGGTAAAATTGCAGTATTCCAAGCCAAAGCGACATTGTTTGCTACAGGCGGTGCGGGTCGTGTTTACCGTGCATCAACCAATGCTTATATCAACACTGGTGACGGCCTTGGTATGGCTGCGCGTGCAGGTATTCCATTACAAGATATGGAATTCTGGCAGTTCCACCCAACGGGTGTTGCTGGCGCAGGCGTATTGTTAACTGAAGGTTGTCGTGGTGAAGGTGCAATCCTTCGTAACGATGCAGGCGAGCCGTTCATGGAACGCTATGCACCAACTTTAAAAGACTTGGCGCCACGTGACTTCGTATCACGTTCTATGGACCAAGAAATTAAAGAAGGTCGTGGTTGTGGTCCGAAGAAAGACTACATCTTGCTTGATATGACGCACTTGGGTGCTGAAACGATCATGAAACGTCTTCCATCTGTATTTGAGATTGGTAAGAAGTTTGCAAACGTGGACATCACGAAAGAGCCAATTCCAGTTGTGCCAACGATTCACTACCAAATGGGTGGTATTCCAACGAATATCCATGGTCAAGTGGTGTTGCCTGAAGGTTCTGAAACTGAAGCATTTACAGCTCATTATGACAAAGATAGCGATATCTATTCGACTAATGCGGGCGATCGTAACTTTACGAAACCTGTTAAAGGCTTCTATGCAATTGGTGAGTGTTCTTGCGTATCTGTACATGGTGCAAACCGTCTAGGTACGAACTCATTACTTGACTTGGTTGTATTTGGTAAAGCTGCGGGTGAGCACATCATTGACTACGTGACTAAACACCACGGTGATGAATACCAACCACTTCCTACCACTGTACTTGAGCAAACTGTTGCGCGTATCCGTAAATTGGATGACTCAACTACAGGTGAAAATGCTCAAGAAGTTGCAGATGCAATCCGTGACATCGTACAAGACCATGCTGGTGTATTCCGTACAACTGCACTTCTTGAAGAAGGTGTGAAGCAGATTCTTGCGATTGAACCACGTGTACGTAACATTCACTTGAAAGACAAATCTAAAGTATTTAACACTGCGCGTGTAGAAGCTTTAGAAGTTGAAAACTTGTATGAAGTGGCTAAAGCGACATTGATTTCAGCTGCTGCTCGTAAAGAGTGTCGTGGTGCGCATACAGTTGTAGACTTTGAAGAGTCGCCTGATCACCCAGCTTACCCATATGGTCGTCGTGATGATGAGTGGATGAAGCACACATTATGGTTCTCTAGCGATAACCGTCTTGAGTACAAGCCAGTACGTTACAAGCCTTTGTCGGTTGCTGCAATTCCACCTAAACCACGTACATTCTAATTGGGAGAAGTAAGATGAGTAGAGGTACTCGTACATTTAATATCTACCGCTACGATCCTGATAAGGATGCAGCGCCGTACATGCAAACTTTCAAGTTAGAGTTGACTGATAAGCACCGTATGTTGCTTGATGCGCTTCTTGCATTGAAAGTACAGGATGAATCATTAACATTCCGCCGCTCATGCCGTGAAGGTATTTGTGGTTCGGATGGTGTGAACATCAATGGTAAAAATGGTTTAGCGTGCCTTTTGAACCTAAATGATTTGCCAGAAGTGATTACAGTTCGTCCTTTACCTGGTTTGCCAGTGGTTAAAGATTTAGTTGTGGATATGAATCAGTTCTACGATCAGTACAACAAAATTCATCCATTCTTGATCAACAACCAACCTGCGCCACCAAAAGAGCGTTTACAGTCTCCTGAAGAGCGTGAACACTTAGATGGTTTATATGAATGTATTCTTTGTGCATGTTGTTCAACTTCATGCCCATCATTCTGGTGGAACCCAGACAAGTTCTTGGGTCCTTCAGCATTGTTGAATGCATACCGTTTTATCATCGACTCTCGTGATACAGCAACTCAAGAGCGTTTGGCTCGTCTAGATGACCCATTCTCGCTATTCCGTTGTAAAGGCATCATGAACTGTGTATCAGTATGTCCTAAAGGTTTGAACCCAACTAAAGCAATCGGTCACATCCGTAACATGCTTTTAGATGCTGCGGGTTAATCTGTAGGCTGATTTATCAGTTAGAAAAAGCACACCTTTAGGGTGTGCTTTTTTATTTTATAGCGAGATTTTTGCTGTAAAAAATAAAGTTGAGTGAAAGCGTGAGGTTGGCACTATTTTTGTTTGTGATAGGTGGCTTTTGTGGAAATTGCACCAGATTGGTGAAAAGCGCGGCGATTTAAAACAAATGTCATAAATAAGTGCAAGTATGAGTCTGCAAAAAAAGTTATGAAGATGTTAAGATGGATGCTGTTGATGGGGAGGGCATATTGAAAGATGATGCTCTCTTTTCGTATGTGTTTTTTGGAGTAGACTTTGGTCTACGTTGAACTTCGGTTTTATTTAAAGCACCATATATTAGATGAAATTTTGATATGTGTATTTCGCCAATTTATGAAAGGTATGTGTCAAAAAAATCAATTGAAATATGGGGAGTATGTTAAAATTTTTGCACATTTATATTTAAAAAATGCGCGCTAAATATGTACATTAATTCAACATTTAAGCTGCATTAGAGCGAGTATAAATGAAGAGTTAGTCGCTTTAGAAAAAATAATGCAATGCCTTATTTTTTCTAAGTCGATTTGCAAAAAATTGCTCGGTTTTGACCGAGTATGAATGAGTGATGATGCCGCTGAGGGCGTTATGATTCATTGTCACATTGGGTAATTCTAATGTAGTGATAACGCCTCATGGCATCCGCCTTATGGGGACTAATGTCATGTTACCAATTTGACATTACTAATCATGGGTTCGCTTAAAAAGCATCCTGAAATGTTTTTGCAATAGGAAATGGGTCCACAAATGCAAGAAGTTGCTGACGCATTGCGTCTTGACACTGAACTTTCCGCTGATAGTGCAGCGTATATTGAAGAACTTTATGAGCAGTACTTGGCTGCACCAGACTCAGTAGAAGCTGACTGGCGTGCATACTTCGATAAATACCCGAAAGGTGATCAACCACACAGCAATGTACGTGAGCAATTCTTATTACTAGGTCGTAATTCAAGTCGTGTTCAAGCAGTGGTACAAAGTTCTGTTAGTACAGAACATGAACGTCGTCAAATTGGCGTACTACAACTGATTGCAGCGTACCGTAACCGCGGTCACCAAAAAGCGAAGCTTGATCCTTTAGGTTTGGCAAAACGTGAAATCGTGCCAGACCTTGACCTTGCTGCACATGGCTTAACCCAATCTGATTTCGACACTGTATTCAATACAGGTAATCTTTTGATTGGTAAAGACGAAGCAACTCTAGGTGAAATGGTTCAAGCCATGGAAGCAACGTACTGTGCTTCAATTGGTGCAGAATACATGCACATTGTTGATACCAAAGAAAAACGTTGGATTCAACAACGCCTTGAAGGTGCGCGCGGTCAATTCAACTTCACTGCAGAACAGAAAAAACACGTATTAGAGCGTTTAACTGCGGCTGAAGGCCTAGAAAAATTCCTAGGGAATAAATACGTTGGTGCAAAACGTTTCGGCGTGGAAGGTGGTGAATCTTTCATTCCAATGGTTGATGCTTTGATTCAGCGTGCAGGTTCTGTAGGTTGTAAAGAAGTTGTCATTGGTATGCCACACCGTGGTCGTTTGAACCTTCTTGTAAACATCATGGGTAAAAACCCAGCAGACCTATTTGGTGAGTTCGAAGGTAAGAGCTTACATAAAAAAGGTTCTGGTGACGTTAAGTACCACCAAGGTTTCTCTTCAAACGTAATGACTCAAGGTGGCGAAGTTCACTTGGCATTGGCGTTTAACCCGTCTCACTTAGAAATCGTCGGCCCTGTGGTTGAAGGTTCAGTGCGTGCACGTCAAGTTCGTCGTAAAGACATTGGTGGCGATGACGTATTGCCAGTAATTGTTCACGGTGATGCTGCATTTGCAGGTCAAGGTGTTAACCAAGAAACCTTCCAAATGTCACAAACACGTGGCTATACAGTGGGTGGTACGGTTCACATTGTGGTGAATAACCAAGTTGGTTTCACAACTTCTGATCCTCGTGATGCGCGTTCTACAGAATACTGTACGGACATCGCGAAAATGATCCAAGCACCGATTTTCCATGTGAACGGTGATGATCCTGAATCAGTATTGTTTGTTGCGCAATTGGCACATGACTTCCGTCATACTTTCCGTAAAGACGTTGTAATTGACATGTTCTGTTACCGTCGTCGTGGTCACAACGAAGCGGACGAGCCAGCTGCAACTCAGCCAATGATGTATCAAGTCATCAGTAAGAAAACTACAACGCGTGCGCTGTATGCAGACCAATTGGTTCAAGAAAGCGTTTTAGACCGTGCTAAAGCAGATCAAATGGTTGAAGATTACCGTTCGGATCTAGAAGCAGGTAAGCACGTTGCCAATGCACTGGTACTTGAACCAAATACAAAAATGTTTGTAGATTGGGCACCGTACTTAGGGCATGACTATACAGACGTATGGGATACCACATGTTCTGAAGATCGCCTAAAAGAACTTGGTCGCAAAATGCGCGAGCTTCCTGAAGGCTTCGTGATGCAGCGTCAAGTTGCAAAAGTGATTGATGATCGCTTAAAAATGCAAACTGGCGAAATGCCATTGAACTGGGGTGCTGCGGAAACTTTGGCTTATGCATCTATTTTAGATGATGGCTATTTGGTTCGTTTGACAGGTGAAGACGTTGGTCGTGGTACCTTCTCACACCGTCATGCAAAACTGCATAACCAAGTGGATGGTTCAACCTATATTCCGCTTTGCCATATCAAAGAAAATCAACCACGTACTGCTATTTATGACTCATTATTGTCTGAAATGGCGGTGTTAGGTTTTGAGTATGGTTATGCAACGACTCTGCCTAAGAGCTTGGTGATTTGGGAAGCACAATTTGGTGACTTCGCCAACTGTGCGCAGGTGGTGATCGATCAGTTCATCGCATCAGGTGAAACCAAGTGGGAGCGTGTGTGTGGTTTAACCTTACTTCTTCCTCACGGTTTTGAAGGTCAAGGTCCAGAGCACTCATCTGCACGTTTAGAGCGTTTCTTACAGCTATGTGCAGAAGACAATATGCAAGTAATGACGCCAACTACGCCTGCACAGATTTTCCATGCTTTACGTCGTCAAGCGATTCGCCCAATTCGTAAGCCAATGATCATCATGTCACCGAAGTCTTTACTTCGTCACAAGCTTGCAACGTCTACTTTAAGTGAACTTGCAAATGGTACATTCCAAACTGTGATTGATGAAATCGACAACATCCACAAAGCAGACGTAACACGTTTAGTGCTTTGTGGTGGTAAGGTTTACTACGACTTGCTTGAGAAACGTCGTGAGCAAGAGTTGAATAACACTGCAATCGTTCGTATTGAACAATTGTATCCATACCCTGAACAACGTATTGCTGAAGTTCTTGCTCAATATCCAAATGTGAAAGACATCGTTTGGACGCAAGAAGAGCCGAAGAACCAAGGCGCTTGGTTATTTATTGCTCCTCGTCTATATGATGATGTAATGAAGTCAGCTAAACCAGTACGTATCAGTTATGCAGGTCGTGAAGCTTCTGCTGCACCGGCTTGTGGTTCACCATATTTGCATGCAAAACAACAAGCTCAGCTCGTAAATGACGCTTTAGCGATCGTAGCTGAATAACAGGAGATTCTTAGTAATGGCAACCGAAATTAAAGCACCGGTATTCCCTGAGTCAGTTGCGGATGGAACAATCGCAACGTGGCACAAACAACCAGGTGAAGCAGTATCACGTGATGAAGTGATCTGTGATATTGAAACAGATAAAGTTGTTTTAGAAGTTGTTGCTCCTGCTGACGGTACAATTGCATCGATCATTAAAGGTGAAGGTGACACTGTTCTTTCAAATGAAGTGATTGCACAGTTTGAAGAGGGTGCTGTATCTGGCGCTGCGCAAACTGAAGCAGTTCAGTCTGAAGCGAAAGTAGAACAAGCGGTTGTTCAAACTGAAGCGGGTGCTGCACCAGTCGTTGAACGTGCTCAAGTTGCTGACCAAGCGCCTGCTGTGCGTAAAGCATTGACTGAGTCTGGCATTCCAGCTGCTGATGTTGCAGGTACAGGCCGTGGTGGTCGTATCACGAAAGAAGATGTAGCAAATCACCAAACCAAGCCAGCAGCTCCAGCTGCAGCACCATTAAGTGTTGCTGTGGGTGAGCGTGTTGAGAAACGTGTTCCAATGACACGTCTTCGTAAGCGTGTTGCTGAGCGTCTGCTTGCTGCAACTCAAGAAACTGCAATGTTGACGACGTTTAACGAAGTGAACATGAAGCCAATCATGGAAATGCGTGCACAATACAAAGACGCATTTGAGAAGCGTCACGGTGCGCGTCTTGGCTTTATGTCTTTCTTTGTTAAAGCTGCAACTGAAGCGCTTAAACGCTACCCAGCAGTTAACGCTTCAATTGACGGTGATGACATTGTTTACCACGGTTACTATGACATCGGTGTAGCGGTATCTTCTGAGCGTGGTCTAGTTGTACCTGTGCTTCGTGATACAGATCGCATGAACTATGCTGAAGTTGAAAATGGTATCCGTGACTTTGCTTATAAAGCACGTGATGGCAAATTGGGCATCGAAGACATGACTGGCGGTACGTTCACAATCACGAACGGTGGTACTTTCGGTTCATTGTTATCGACTCCGATCTTGAATACACCACAAACTGCGATTTTGGGTATGCATAAAATCCAAGAGCGTCCAATGGCTGTAAACGGTCAAGTAGAAATCTTACCGATGATGTATTTAGCGCTTTCTTATGACCACCGTCTAATCGATGGTAAAGAAGCGGTTGGTTTCCTTGTAACAATCAAAGAATTGTTAGAAGAACCAGCTAAATTGATCCTTGACCTTTAATTCTAAAGAATAAAACATGGGCTTAGAGCGATCCTCTAAGCCCATTTTTGGAGATAAAAATGTCTCAACAATTTGATCTTGTTGTAATTGGCGGTGGCCCAGGTGGCTATGAAGCAGCGATTCGTGCAGCACAATTAGGCTTTAAAGTTGCGTGTATCGAAAAACGTATTCACAAAGGTAAACCATCTTTGGGTGGTACTTGCTTAAACGTGGGTTGTATTCCATCTAAAGCATTGCTTGACTCTTCACATCGTTATGAAGATACAGTGCATCACTTAGCTGATCACGGTATTACCACAGGTGATGTGAACTTTGATCTTGCAAAATTACTTGCTCGTAAAGACAAAATTGTTGACCAACTTACCATGGGTATTGATGGCCTTCTAAAAGGTAACGGTATCGAGTGGTTAAAAGGTACAGGTAAATTACTTGCAGGTAAAAAAGTAGAATTTGTATCTCACGAAGGTGAAACTCAAGTTCTAGAGCCTAAGTATGTGATTCTTGCGACAGGTTCTGTGCCAATTAACATTCCATCAGCACCAGTTGATCAAAACATTATCGTTGACTCAACTGGCGCACTAGAATTCCAAGAAGTACCTAAGCGTTTAGGTGTGATTGGTGCAGGCGTGATTGGTCTAGAGCTTGGTTCTGTTTGGCGTCGTTTGGGGGCTGAAGTTGTTGTATTTGAAGCAATGGATGCATTCTTACCAATGGCCGATAAAGCATTGGCAAAAGACTACCAAAAACTTTTGACGAAACAAGGTCTTGATATTCGTGTTGGCGCTAAAGTTGCTGGCACAGAAGTTAACGGTTCTGAAGTGACTGTTAAATATACTCAAGGCGGCGAAGACAAAACTCAAACTTTCGACAAGTTGATCGTTTGTGTAGGTCGTCGTGCATACGCTGAAGGTCTATTGGCTGATGATTGCGGCATCAAACTCACTGAACGTGGTTTAGTTGAAGTGAATGATTGGTGTGCGACTTCTGTTGACGGTGTATATGCAATTGGTGACTTAGTACGTGGTCCAATGCTTGCACATAAAGCAATGGAAGAAGGCGTAATGGCTGTTGAACGTATTCACGGTCATGCAGCTCAAGTCAACTATGACACCATCATTTCTGTGATTTACACACACCCAGAAGCGGCGTGGGTCGGTTTAACAGAACAGCAAGCGATCGAGAAAGGTCACGAAGTGAAAACTGGTCAATTCGGTTTCGCTGCAAACGGCCGTGCAATGGCTGCTGGTGAAAATGCTGGTTTCGTGAAGTTTGTTGCTGATGCGAAAACAGATCGTTTACTGGGTATGCACGTGATTGGGCCTGCTGCGTCTGATATCGTACACCAAGGTATGATTGCGCTTGAGTTTGTATCTTCGGTTGAAGATCTACAGTTGATGACTTTTGGTCATCCAACATTCTCTGAAGTGGTTCATGAAGCTGCACTTGCAGTAGATGGTCGAGCGATTCACGCAATCCAGCGTAAACGCAAATAAGACAACGAAAAGAGCGACTACGGTCGCTCTTTTTTGTTTCAGGTGTTGTCTTCTCATGAAGAATCATCTAAAAATAAAGACAAGAAGTTTTAAAAATCCAAAATGGTTACTGTGATAGTAAACAGTTTCGGTGCAACAAAAAGTAAATAAGCAGTAATAAAAAGGTTAGTCGATGAATTTACATGAATATCAAGCTAAAGCGCTATTAAAAAAATATGGTATGCCTGTCCAAGAGGGCGTACTTGCCACCACCCCAGAAGAAGCAGTAAAAGCCTTTGAACAAATAGGCGGAAAATTTGCTGTAATGAAAGCCCAAGTGCATGCGGGTGGTCGTGGTAAGGCGGGTGGCGTAAAAGTTGTAAAGTCAGCAACGGAAGCTGCTGAATATGCAAAAAGCATCATCGGGACCAACCTCGTTACCTATCAAACCGATAGTCATGGCCAACCTGTAAATAGCGTACTTGTCGCGGAAGATGTTTATCCTGTAGAGCGTGAACTGTATTTAGGTGCAGTGGTTGACCGCTCAAGCCGTCGTGTGACTTTTATGGCTTCGACCGAAGGTGGCGTTGAAATTGAAAAGGTTGCTGAAGAAACCCCTGAAAAAATTATCAAAGTTGAAGTCGATCCTTTGGTTGGCTTATTGCCATTTCAAGCACGCGAAGTTGCATTTAAGTTGAACCTTAAAGATGGTCAAGTGAATCAATTTGTGAAAGTCATGTCTGCTGCGTATCAAGCATTCATTGAAAATGACTTTGCTTTATTTGAGATTAACCCGTTATCTGTGCGTGAAAATGGTGACATCCTATGTGTTGATGCCAAAGTGGGGATTGACTCAAACGCGCTGTATCGTTTACCTGAAATTGCTGCGCTGCGCGATAAGTCACAGGAAAATGAACGTGAGTTAAAAGCGTCTGAATTTGACCTCAACTATGTCGCGCTTGAAGGCAACATTGGCTGTATGGTTAATGGAGCAGGCCTTGCAATGGCAACCATGGATATTATTAAACTCTATGGCGGTCAACCTGCGAACTTTCTTGATGTGGGTGGTGGTGCAACCAAAGACCGTGTGATTGAAGCGTTTAAAATTATTCTGGCAGATACCTCTGTACAAGGGGTGTTGATTAATATCTTCGGTGGAATTGTACGTTGTGACATGATTGCTGAAGCAATTATTGCAGCGGTTCAAGAAGTAAATGTGACCGTACCTGTGGTTGTTCGTTTAGAAGGGAACAATGCTGAATTAGGTGCCAAATTACTTGATGAATCAGGTTTAAAACTTATTTCTGCAAATGGCTTGTCGGATGCCGCAGAAAAAATTGTTGCTGCAGTAAAAGCATAAGGAGTATCAATATGAGCGTATTAATTAATAAAGACACCAAAGTATTGGTACAAGGTTTTACAGGCAAAAACGGCACGTTCCACTCAGCACAAGCATTGGATTATGGAACTAAAGTTGTTGGTGGGGTAACTCCTGGTAAAGGTGGCACAACCCATTTAGATTTACCTGTATTTAACACGATGAAAGATGCAGTTGCAGGTACAGGCGCAGATGCGACTGTGATTTATGTGCCAGCTCCATTTGTATTAGATTCAATTATTGAAGCAGTTGACTCAGGTGTTGGACTGATTGTGGTCATCACGGAAGGCGTGCCAACTTTAGACATGCTTAAAGCCAAGCGTTATCTTGAAACCAATGGTAATGGTACGCGTCTGATTGGTCCAAACTGTCCAGGTATTATTACTCCGGGTGAATGTAAGATCGGGATTATGCCGGGTCATATTCACCAACCAGGTAAAATTGGCATCATCTCGCGTTCAGGCACGTTAACTTATGAGGCGGTTGCTCAAACAACGAAACTGGGCTTAGGACAATCGACCTGTATTGGTATTGGGGGCGATCCAATTCCAGGTATGAACCAAATTGATTGTTTAAAACTGTTCCAAGAAGATCCGCAAACTGAAGCGATTATCATGATTGGTGAGATTGGTGGTACGGCTGAAGAAGAAGCAGCTGAATATATTCAATCGCATGTGACTAAACCAGTTGTAGGTTATATCGCAGGTGTAACAGCACCGAAAGGCAAGCGTATGGGGCATGCAGGAGCAATTATTTCTGGTGGTAAAGGTACTGCGGAAGAAAAGTTTACAGCATTTGAAAAGGCGGGGATGGCTTATACGCGTAGCCCAGCAGAACTCGGTTCAACCATGTTCCAACTTTTAAAAGATAAAGGTTTAGTTTAAGTTATAAATTTTTGGAAAATCCCCTAAATAGGGGATTTCCTTCTCATCCTATTAACCGCATCGTATAAAAATAAACCTTCATTCTTACAACTTCCTTAACAAAAAAATGGTTTGGCATTGTTCGCTTCATAAATATAATGTGATGAAATTCACACAATTTATTGTGTGGTGATCTTTATTAGAATAGTGTGAAAATTATATGAATTATAAAAAGTCAATTTGGGCGATTTGTATTTTAGCGAGCACCTCTCCCATTACATATCTAAAAGCAGCAGATAATATTGATCAGCTTAGGGAGGCAAGTGTCGTTCTGATTCGAGCTGGGCAGGTTGAGCAGGGTTTAGATCAGTTAAGAACACTATTGACCCAACAACCACAAAACCAAAAGCTCATTGCTGACTACATTGTCAGTGCACAAGCACATCAAAAATTAAAGGTTACCGATCTTGGTTATTTACAGAGCATCAATGTTAAAAGTTTTCCTGAATACGCATGGTTGAGTGTTGTTAAGGGGCAGCGTGATTTAAAACAGTTTGTAGATGCGGCTAAATGGGCTGATATATTTTATCAACAGAGTCAACAACAGCAATGGTTGGTGTGGCAGGGCGTGTTAAATGCAGAAGCGGGCCAAGCCCCTGTCGCAAAACAAAAACTAGCACAAATTAAAAAAGACCAACTCAGTCCAGACTATTTAGCGCAGATGTCATATGCCTATCGCGTTTTGAATATGCCTGTAGAAGCATTTGAGATAGCTGAAGGTGCATTGAGTAAGCAATCGTCAAACATAGATATACAAGAACAATATGTTTTAGCTCTGATGGCAAATAGTGATTATGTAAAGGCTGAGCAATATATAAACAGTCATAATTTAAGTGCATCTAGTCCTAATCTGATTCATAGTGTGAAATTGAATGAGTTCTCTCAACGTATACAAAATGCGATTCAGTCACAACGTATGTTGACTTATCGTGATCAGGGGATGTTGGCGTATAACAAACTTGATCAAGTGATTGCTGATATGCAGCGTTATGAGGCTAAACTTCCAGAAGACCAAGCAATTCGAAATAAGTTTTACTATGACTATATTTATGCTTTAAATGCACGCCAAGCTTCAAAACAAACTTTGGCTGCATTAGAAAAAGTGAATCAGCCTATTTTAGAAATGCCAGCCTATGTCCGTCATGCAGCAGCAGACAGTTATTTGAAATTACGTCAGCCTAAGAAAGCTGAAGTGTATTATCGAAGCTTATTATTGGAAAAAAATTATCCCAATTACGATGTTTATGCAGGCTTGTATTATTCACTTGTTGAACAGGAAAAATTTAAGCAAGCGGATCAGTTGATTGTACAGATGGATCACCTATTGCCGACCTTTATTTATAGTGCTGCTAAAGGCGTAAATCGAACAACGCACGATGATCGTTTGGAATATTTGGGTTTAAAAGGGCTGAACTATGCTTATCGCAATGAACATGCTAAAGCGGAAAAATACTTTGAACAACTGCTTGCACAAGCCCCAAATAATGTAAGTTATCAAAATAATTTAGCCCTGATCCAGCGCTGGCGTGAAAAACCAGAACTGTCAGAAACAAACCTATTTCAACTTAATGGGGTAGAGCCAATAGATCAGGCAACGCGTATTAACCATATGCAAAATAGCCAAGCGCTAGGCAATATCCAAGCTTGGAAAGCGCAAAATGCAGATTTAATGCAACGTGCACCCTTGGATACAGGGGTGCAGCTTAGTCAGAAGGAGCTGAATGACCGTAATCGAGCGACCATTCAACATCAAACTACCATTTCAAAAAGTAAATCGGATAGCCGTGATTTGTTGGGGCAATTAAAAGGTTCACGTGAACGTGATCATCAAACTCGCCTTAATAGTCCATGGTTTTCTGATAATTATCGAGCGTATGCTACACATAACTATCGTTGGTCTGATTTTGATGATGGTGAAGTGGATGACAGCCGTATTGGATTAGGACTTGAGTGGGCATCAAAGCGTAAGCATGCCAGCATTGCAATATCTCAGGCTACAGATGGTGACCGTTTGGGTGCTGAATTAGAATGGTCACATTGGCTCAATGATCACTGGAATTATCATGTAGGTTATAACAGTCAAGCGAATATTCCTTTACAAGCTATTAAAGATGGTTTTGAAGGCAAATCCTATGCTGTTGGTGTAGATTGGCAACAAAATGAGTCGCGAAAAGCTGGAGCAACTTATCAGCTGACCGATATCGATGATGGCAATACACGTCAAGAAGCTGCCGCATATTTCATGCAGCAAATTTATCAAGCACCACATCATATTACGCAGGCCACTTTACGGGGCTATTACGGCCAAAATGATGATATCGCCGTGGATTATTTTAATCCGAAGTCTAATTACAGTTTAGAAGTGGGCTTAGCTCATGATTGGATGACATGGCGCAATTATGATCGTCATTTTAGTCAGCATTTTGAAGCGAATATAGGCACGTATAAACAAAAAGATTATTCGGCTAAAGCGATCTATAACTTCTATTACCAACACGATTGGCAACTGTCGAGAACATGGAAGTTGAATTACGGCATTGGTTGGGGGGTACATCCATATGATGGCGACTCAGAGGAAAGAACTTACGGTGTCATTGGTTTTGAGGGGCGCTTCTAATGAAAACATTTACCAAGATCTTAATGGCATTGAGCTTAGCAGGCACAGTCTATGTACCGATGCTTTCACATGCTGAATTGCAAAAACCAAGACAGATTAAATTACAAGACAACCAATTTGTGACTTTAACTTTCCATGATGTACGTGATGATGTGGCACAACGAGGAGATCGTGATGTCTATGCAATTAGTACGAAGAATCTAGGTCAGTATCTGGAGTGGATTCAACGAGAAGGTTGGCATCCAATTCGCCTAGAAGATATTTGGTTAGCCAGACAGGGGAAGAAAACATTACCCAACAAAGCACTGCTTTTAACGTTTGATGATGGTGCATTAAGTAGTTATAACCGTGTTTTTCCACTGTTAAAGCAATATAAAACTCCAGCAGTTTTTGCGATTCCAACCAGTTGGATTAATGGTAATACCAAAGATGCTTATGAAGCGTACGGTAAGGGCAACTTAATGACATGGCCGCAGATGCGTGAAATGGTTGCGTCAGGTTATGCTGAATTTGTCTCTCACTCTGACAATATGCACCGTGGTATTTTGGCCAACCCACAACAAAATATGCAACCTGCTGCCATTACCCGTGAATATATTGAAAAGCAAAAGCGCTATGAAACAGAGTCTGAGTATCAAAGTCGGGTAGTTGCTGATTTAAAAAAATCGAAGCAAACCTTAGACCGCGAATTAGGGATTAATAGCAGAGCCATTTTTTGGCCCTATGGTGCGGTGACGACCGAAACTGAGGAGCTGGCAGCCCAAGCAGGTTTGCCAATGTCCTTTAGTCTAGGCAGTGTGGCACCACTGGCGGACTCAGTAAAAACATACCAACGCGCCTTGATTATGGATAATCCAACACCTGAAATGATTAATCAGGAAATGTTGGAGTTCTTAAACTATATACGTGCGCCCTATAAGCAAAGAAAGAGTTTTTTACGTTTTGATTTGGCCGAAATGCAATCAGCTAATAATGAACAGTTTAATCAGAAGCTTGGACAGTTACTGGATAAAGTCGATGGTTTAAAAACCAGTACGCTTATTCTTAAGGCCGTATCGGATAGTAATGGGGACGGAAAAATAGACGTTGCCTATTTTCCAAACCGACAGTTGAGGATGCAGCAAGATATGCTTAATCGTGTAGTGTGGCAGTCACGGACACGTATTGGCAATCGTGTTTATACAGAACTTCCATTGAGTTTAGAAACTGAGCAAAAGTTAGATTTGTCTGCACTAACAGCTGACTTAGTCAAAAACAATACCTCAATTGAAGGTTTGATGCTCGATACCGGATCCGTGCTAGATTGTGCGGTACGTCAGCAGAAATGGGATACAACCTGTGAAGCAAAAGTGCAACAAGTTTTCCAAATCAAGGAGCGGACTAAAGATCAAGCGAAATACTATGCCAACATTAGTAATAACTACCAAACAGCACTGAAGTTTAAATTAGATCAAACCCAACTTGCAGGCTTAAAACCATTGCTTGACTATACCTTAGACTATGCTGATTTCATTTATGTAGAATTAGATCCAATACAGCAACCTGAGGTATTTAACGCTTTTCTAGAGCAATTGAAAACTTTTGATGACAAAGAGCAACAGTATCTAATTGCCAGCTTTAATGTGCCTGAGCAATTAACCAAACAACAAGTAAAACAACTGAAGAAAAATTATCAGCAATTAAAAAGTTTAGCGATTCAAAAAGTAGGTGTGAATAATTACAGCTTTAATCATGCAGCGGTGATTCATCAAAATTTATATCCTGAGCTGAGCTTAAATGACAGCCCATTGAATTACCGTGATCCATTTACTCAAAAAGTTTTGGAGAAAAAATAATGCAATGGTTTTCTGGTTTAAGTTTTAGTGATTACTATTTTGGATTTGCATTTTTATATCCCTTGTTTATGGCTTGGCTATGGATTGCAGGTGGCATATGGTTTTTTCTAAAACGTGAATATAAACAAAATGAGATTCCTCAGCCGAGTGAGCATGCATGTAGCATTTTAATTCCTTGTTTTAATGAGCAAGATCAAGTTCGTGAGACCATCAAATATGCCATGCAAACGCAATATCCTGACTTTGAAGTGATTGCAATTAATGACGGAAGCAAGGATAAAACGGCTGAAATTTTAGATGAATTACAATTGAAATATCCGCGTTTACGCGTGGTACATTTGGCCGAAAACCAAGGTAAAGCCTATGCCTTGAAAGCTGGGGCTATGGTCAGTAAACATGAGTATTTGGTCTGTATTGATGGCGATGCATTGTTGCATCCGCATGCTGTGCTGTGGATGATGCACCATTTAACCAGTTTTCCACGTGTAGGTGCAGTGACGGGCAACCCGAGAATCATTAATCGTTCGAGTATTCTTGGCAAAATTCAGGTCGGTGAGTTCTCATCTATCATTGGCTTAATTAAGCGTTCACAGCGCACCTATGGGCGTATTTTTACTGTTTCAGGGGTGTTGGTCGCTTTTCGTAAAACGGCATTGGATCGTATTGGCTACTGGCGTGATGATATGATTACCGAAGACATTGACGTGTCATGGCGTTTGCAATTCGACCATTGGGATCTGCACTATGTGCCAAATGCTTTGGGCTATATTTATATGCCTGAAACCTTTGGGGGGTTATGGAAACAACGTTTACGTTGGGCACAGGGTGGGATTGAGGTCTTATTGGCTTATACCAAACAAATGTTTAAATGGCGGTTACGCCGTATGTGGCCCGTCGCAATTGAGTCTATGATCAGTGTGCTATGGGCTTATGTAATGTTTGGCATCATTGTTTTATATCTCTATGGTTTGTTTTTTCCTTTACCTGGAGAGTGGGCGATTCAGTCCTTTATCCCGCAGTGGTATGGGGTGATTTTAGGTATCACTTGTCTGATTCAGTTTTTTGTTAGTTTGATGATTGATAGTCGCTATGATCGTGGTCGAATGCTAAGAAACTATTTTTGGGTCATTTGGTATCCCTTGTTCTTTTGGCTTTTAACCATGATGACAACGGTCGTGGCTGTACCTAAAACCTTATTGAAAACGCAAAAGCGTGCTCGTTGGGTGAGTCCAGACCGTGGCTTTAGAGGAGAGGTGACTGATGCAAAAGACTGAAGTATTTAAAATCATCACTGATGAAGCACAACTCGATATCCCAGCTTATATTGATAAACCTGAGTACGTTCGGAACAAAACGGCGGGTTATAGTCTATTGGCACTTGGGTGGGTGATGTGGATGTGGTTGTTTCTACCTCTGCTCACCCTCCTGTTTTGGTGGTTTGAAGGTAACTTAGTCTATGAGCAGCTGATTGTGGCTGAAATGCCTAAAAAACCTTTAAACCTATTTCATTTGATGGGGCTCATCACAATCTTCATTTTATGTCTTTTTCTATGGGCAAGTTATAACTGGTATCGTTTCCGTAATAACGAAAAACGTTTATTTCCGACCCATGTAGAGTCCTCTAATCTTGCTCAAAGTTTTAGCGTGAGCATCTCAGACATTGAGCGTTTGCAGCAAGCTGAGAACATTACCTTGCACTACAGTGAAGAGGGTGGGCTTAAGGCATATGATCTGAATGATCAAGTGAAAATGCCGACTTCAAAGTCGATGCACGTGGATGTTGCTGCACAAAATCATCTGGATAATAGCCAAAATGCTTGACGCCGTGTTGCTTTAATAGCTGCATGGTTTCTGCCAGTTCTTGGCTAGAAATTTTACGATTGTTTTTCCAGTTAACGGCTTGAAGTTCAAAAATAGTACGATCCAAGTTTGGGTCGTATTTTTTTGCCTGAGCAATCAGGTCTAAATAAAACTGACGATGGTTGGAACTTTCTTCCATATAGGGCATTGCCATTATGGCGTTGTAGTCATAGTGATGGAGGGTACTGGTTTGCGACTGACTAAACCATTGTTCACTTTTCGGATTGAGTACCACAGGCGCATACATGTTGCGTGCTGTCAGTAAATTCGGCTTTTGTTTTTTTAAAATCTGACTGATTCCTGCTGCAAACTGATCGAGATAAGCGGTTTTATGCTGGGCAAATTTAAATTGTTGGGGATGATTTGGATTGCGTAGTACGGAGAGATCTTTGAAGCCCCATGCCGTATACATTTTTTGTGCAGCGGCAGAGTTATCTTCATAGTCACTGAGGGTAATATCATCATGATAGAGAATGCCATCGACTGGATTTTTTTGAAGAAAATCACTAAAAATCTCTGCAACCAAACTTATATTTTTCGGATCAAAGGGACTGACACGAATATAGCCATGTGAGGATTTTTGGCTATTCTCTACATATTGTAAGTGCTCCTGTTTGGGAAACTCCCATGCAATCAGTGGAAGCCATGCATAGATGTGTTGAACTTGTGTTTGTTCTCGAATCGCACTGAGAGCTTGGGGGAATAAATTATCACGAGTCGTGATATGGCGATTTTCAAAATAAACTTGGTCTGCCGAACCGTTAGCATCAGGGTCAGCAAAGGCTTGTAAAAAAATAGTATTCGGTTGGATCTGTTGTATACGCGTAATTAATGCTTGGATGTTTTGCTGTTGCTGGGTTTTATCTGGATCGTAGACATAGTCTAAATCAATATGCATGATACGCATCTGATCAATTTTGGTTGCCATAGACGGTAGTGTTGTTTCAGCTTGATATTGAGTGACAAGCGCATCGATTGGATGATTTTTTATTTTAATGGGAGGTGCTGACTGAGACACCGCACTGCACGCTAATAAAGCGCAGCTTGAAATGCAAATGAATAGTTTGCTCAGTTTTTTATTGTTCAGAAAATAAGCCATAGTGCTTAAGAGAATAATAAAGTGTGGATGAATACTGTAATCGAAATTGTTCACGGGCTGGATTTTTTTTATGTATTGTTCTGTGTTGAGTTAAGTCAAAATTAACGTTGCCACTTTCAATACCTCATTCACTTATTCAAAGATTAAGTAGCAGTTTCAAGGTAAGAACAAGTTTTTATTCAGCGATGAGGTTTAGCACAGCTATTCTTATTCGTCTGCTTGAGGAGCACGTTCTTTAATAGGAGACTATGCTATATTCATAATTAAAATAATTCTTTTGAAGACATAATATT
>RCUL01000094.1_pt1 | contig 90252 bp, 89 predicted proteins | sample 2167521 | NCBI WGS metagenome assembly RCUL01 (sample SAMN09932745, study PRJNA488358) | compost metagenome | feature: garden; material: soil; isolation source: compost soil in acetic acid-enriched culture | place: Germany: Experimental Botanical Garden Goettingen | collected 2016-01-27
CCTGATCCCTTCCCGAACTCAGAAGTGAAACCTCTTAGCGCTGATGGTAGTGTGGGGTTTCCCATGTGAGAGTAAGTCATCGCCAGCTCATTATTCTAAACACCCTCAACTTAACAGTTGAGGGTGTTTTTTTATGCCTGGAAATAACCATTAGAGTGGTTTTCATTAAAAATACTGCATATTATTTTGATCTTTGCTTATGATATGAGCAATTAAAATTGAGCTTCTGCTTATGCAGTTTAAAATTATCGCGGCCCAAGATCTAAATAAGCAACAGCGACAACAGATTGCTGAGCTATGTTTTGCTGCTTTTGATGAAGATCCTTGGAGTCAATATACCTTTATGCAAACTGCTGTTCATCTATTAGGCATATTAGATGATAATATTATGTCACATGCTTTATGGACAGATAGAGTTTTCACCATAAATGGCAGTTTCAATGTAAAAACTGCTGATATAGAATATGTGACTACTGACTACTGACTACTGACTACTGACTACTGACTACTGACTACTGACTACAAGATGCGGGGTAAGGGGTTCGCATCGCAATTATTAAGACATTTAGTTGATACATTAACTTCTTTGGAATATGGGCTTGCGGCATTACAACCAGAAGATGAAGCATTTTATAAAAAATTAGGTTGGATTTCATGGTGGGGAGATTTATACATCAAACAAGATACTTCTACTTATCTGACTGATGACTATGAAATTATGCTATATCCTTTGAGTACTAAGCTGACAGACCCACTATCACATCGTTCAGAAGAGAATACTATTTGCGCAGAATGGTGAGAGGGTGAAGTTTGGTAGTTTTAATTACATAAAATATTGAACAAATATTAGCTTTAATGTTTGATCAGAAGATGAGCGTAGTCTTAATAATGTGAAATATTAGCCAGCGTTCCTATTGTTTCTAATGTGGTTGTGGATAGGAAAATAAATTTATCTAATCTAATAATTTGATTCTTAAAGTATTTTTAAATTTTTATTTGTTAAAAATAAATCTATGACAAGACACGTTGTTAATTTGATAATTTAGGCATTACTTAGCTTTTCTACTTTCCTGTTTATTAGAGAAGCTTATAATGATTCAGAATCATTCCAAATCTAATAAGGATATAACATGTCTACCGACCAGCAATTTCCAACACCCAATAATTTAGGGATCGCAGTTTATTCAAATAATGCAGAAGCAATTGGTAATACACCTTTAGTTCGTATCAATCGTTTGATTAAAACTGGTGCAACTGTATTAGCAAAAGTAGAAAGTCGGAATCCTGCATTTTCTGTGAAATGTCGTATTGGAGCGGCACTTATTGCAGATGCAGAAAAGCGTGGGGTGTTAAAAGAAGGCATGCATATTATTGAACCAACCAGTGGTAACACGGGGATTGCATTGGCTTTTGTTGCAGCGGCTAAGGGTTACCCAATTACTTTAACTATGCCTGCAAGCATGAGTCTTGAGCGTAGAAAAGTATTAAAAGCACTCGGTGCCAATTTAGTTTTAACTGAACCAGCGAAAGGGATGAAAGGTGCAGTTGATGAAGCTGTGCGATTAGCAGCTGAACAACCAGATGTTTATTTTCTACCTCAGCAATTTGAAAACTCAGCGAATCCACAAATTCATGTGGATACAACTGGTCCTGAAATTTGGCAAGCAACAGGTGGGCAAGTTGATATTTTGGTTGCTGGCGTAGGTACTGGTGGCACAATTACTGGTATTTCTCGTTATTTCGAACAAGTTCAAAATAAACCTTTGTATTCTGTAGCAGTTGAACCTGCCGAGTCTCCAATTATTACTCAAACTAGAAATGGTGAGAATATTACACCTGCACCGCATAAAATTCAGGGAATTGGTGCGAACTTTATTCCAAAGAATCTTGATTTAGATCTTGTTGATGAAGTCCTACCAATAACTAGTGAAGAAGCAATTCAGTGGGCAAGAAATTGTGCAATGCAGGAAGGCATTTTAGTGGGTATTTCAAGTGGAGCAGCTTTGGCTGCGGCTGCTAAAATTGCAGAACGTCCTGAAAATGCTGGCAAAACGATTGTTGCTATTCTTCCAGACAGTGGAGAGCGTTATTTATCTTCTGTTCTATTTGAAGGTTTATTTGACGAATAAAATTAATTATAAAAAAGCCCATCAACAGATGGGCTTTTTATTTGACCTTAATTTATAAGGCGCTTTTTAGAGCTTTTTGATGACGTTTAACAGATCGGGCATATTTCTTAGCTTTGTGACGTGTCCAGAAACTTCGCTCATATCCTGTAGGTCCAACGTTGTAATAAGCAGTGGCTTTAAACCAACTATCAGCTGACTGATAATAATGATTTAAAATATACGCCCCACATTGAATATTAGTCGTTTCATCATACAAATTACCGGCACAAGTTTGTTGCCAATAGCTTGGAATAATTTGAGTTAAACCTACTGCACCCGTAGGTGAGAGGGCATTACTATTGTAACTAGATTCTTGTCTTATGACCGCGGAAAGTAAAAGAGGTGGCACATTATATTGATCAGCACTTTGAATAATAATTGGAGATAACCGATTCGCTGTGCTTTGTGGAACAGAATAAGCTTTTTGTAAACCAGACGAGAGTTTATTTGAACGCCATGAAAACGAACCACTATTCGGGCCTAAGCTCGTACATCCCGTCATTATTGTCATTAAAACAATTGTAAAAAATTTGAGGCTCAAAATGTGTATTTGAGTTGGTTTAAAATAATTGTTAGATAAAGATGAGGTAAGCAAAATATAAAACCGATAATCAAGTTTCAAAGGAAATTATGGTATTCAGCTGTAACTAATGGATCAATATAAGTTCTGTTGCTCAGCACAAGCAAATAGTGATAATTTTGTATAATTAAAATGAAAAAACCCCGACATCCTGTCGAGGTTCCTTCGTATTCAGCTTATGTAGCTAACTCCTGTCAACTACCGCTTCCTGCGTTCTTATTCTTCTTCAATGAGACATCCTGTCTCTCTATGTTTCATATATTATAAAAAAATACTAAAGCTGGATATCCGCAAATCACCGCAAGTTTTGTACGTTTTAGCCTACATATATTTTATAAATTCTTTAGTTTTTGGGAAGAACAAGATTCACCAATTTTTGGGCTAAGGGGGCACAAATCAATACGCTTGGGAAAGCAAATATCCACGCAATACCCCATGCGGATAACCATAAAGAAATTTTGAACTGGGCCTAGTGCTTTGAACGTCGTAATTCCTGAAATTATAAATGACATCATTGAAGATAAAATGAGCGGAAATAAAATCCTTTGAGCTGTCATAGTCTTATACTGCATGATAAGCATTCAAGTTTATTGCAAAATTATTTCCAAACAATTGAGCAGTTTTGATATCACCTTCATCAAACCTATCGGGACTACTGCCGTGTTCCGCCTGAGCCATTAACCCTGACCATGAACCGAGTCTGTTAGCTGCTTGAGCATAAGGTACACCTTGATGTTGCTCGGGCAGAATTGGATTGCCGATCCATAACATGCCATGTTGCATACAGAAGGTAAAAAGTGAAATTAATGTCGATTGTTTATCGCCCGCGGGAAGTGAAGATATGGTAAATCCAGCCGCTAGTTTTCCTTTAAAGCTCTGTTTTTTCCATAGTGGACCAGTTGCATCCATGAGTTGTTTTAATTTCGAGGATACTCCGCCTAAGTAAGTCGGAGATCCCCAAATCAAGCCATCGTATTGGATAAGTCTTTCAGGGTTTTCAATGAGATGTTCAGCACTCAGTAGATCTACTTTAATATTTTTTTGGCTTAATACGCCAGTTTGAATTTGCTGAGCAATAAACTGTGTATGACCCTGACGACTATAGTAAATAATGGCAACGGTTTTCATGAGATTGTCCTTTATTTTAAATTTGAAAGATTTTTGCAGTGAGATATAAACCACAGCCAAAAACACTATGGTTAAGCAAACTTTTTAGACAATTCAAAAATGGATGAGGGGTTTTTGAAGAAGCGAAACCACTACCCATCGCAGGTTGCATAATAAAAAAAGGAATGAGAACAGTGACTAAACCAAAAAGTAGCGCTGAGTAAAACTGAGGATGAATGAGCCAATCGGAGCCGACAATGAAAAGAAAGCTGAATGCAAAGATCAGCCCAACACTATAGTGAGCAATCCAACCTAGTAAATATTCACCCTTAATTTGAGAGCTTTGGGCAATGGATTGATGTATGAATTTGCCTTGAAATATCCAACCAACCCATCGTCCGAGAAAGGCAAAGTTTAAGGTCGGAATTTTGAATAATTTTAGTATTAACAGCCAGATATCCATAATTACTGTTGCTCCGATACCGAGGCATAAAGCTTGAAAGAACAATGTGGAGATATTCATTTTTACACCTTGCTTTTATACGTATGAAACGTGATAAATTCATTGTGCAAGTTAAAGTTCACTTGAAGTCAAGAGGGTGTTATGGATATTGGTGAAGTCGCTAAGAGAGCAAAAGTAACAACAGCAACGCTACGTTTTTATGAAGAGAAGGGATTAATTAAATCAATAGGGCGGCAAGGTTTACGCCGGCAGTATGGTAAACAGGTGCTTGATCAATTGGCATTAATTGCTTTAGGTCGTGCTGCGGGTTTTTCTTTAAATGAGATCGCCACAATGTTTGGACAAGATGGTAAACCTGATCTTGATCGTCAAAAACTAAAAGATAAAGCTGAACAATTAGAGCAAATGGCAAAGCGATTACATTTTATTAGTCAAGGATTACAACATGCGGCAGTGTGTCCTGCTGAAAACCATATGCAATGTCCTACTTTCCAGAACTTTTTGAAAGCAGCAATTGCTGGAGAATATCAGCCAACGAAATTTTAGTGAAATCTTGAGGCAATAGTTTTTTAACATTGATCTAACAGATATATTTGTCATATTTTCGCCATAAAGATTTCATCTTTTTGAAGTAAAAACTTCATATAAGCTTGATTAAATTTGCTTAATTTTTTACCGACTGTATAAAACCATGAGCAAAAAAACTTTAGTCGCATTATTATGCTGTGCCAGTTTAGGATTGACGGCATGTAACGATGATAACGATCAAGAACAAACTTCACCCACTGAAAACGTTACCGAACCGACCTTAATTTCTTTTGCCAAGTTACCTGTAGAAACCTATGCTGCTGGTCCAGACTCTGGCGCATATGTGAAAGGTGCAAATGGAATTTATCCTCCATTTAAAGGTCAACCTGTACAGGGCTTTTCTGCTGCATTAAAAAATGAAGATGGCAGTTATATGGCAATGGCCGATAACGGGTTTGGAACTCAAGATAATTCATCAGACTTTTTACTTCGTATCTATAAATTAAAGCCTGATTTCAAAACTAAAGCTAAAGGCACGGGTCAAGTTACTATGCAAAGCTTTATCCAACTGCGTGATCCAAACAAGTTAATTCCATTTAATATCGTCAATGGTGATACAGCTGAGCGTTTATTAACGGGCGCTGATTTTGACCCAGAGTCAATGCAACGTACTAGTGATGGGACTTATTGGATTGGGGATGAGTTTGGTCCTTATTTACTTCATTTCTCAGCAGATGGTGTGTTATTGGATGCTCCAATTGCTCTGCCAAATCCACTAAATCCGACGCAAGAACTTCGCTCTCCTCAAAATCAGTTTAATAAAGCGCAAATTAATTTTGTAGAGCCTCTAGTTCAGCAAAGTGGCGGTTTTGAAGGAATGGCAATTTCGCCAGATGGCCAATATCTCTATCCTCTTGTAGAGAAACCGCTTAAATCAATTCGAGAAACGGAAAGACAATTATTGATTTCCCAATTTGATCTGAAGAAAAAAGCTTATACAGGAAAATATTATTGGTTCCAGTTAGACAGTAAGGCAACCAATATTGGGGACTTCCAACTTTTTAATGATAAAGAAGGCATTATTATTGAGCGTGATGCGACTCAGAATAATTTAGGTGGATATAAAAAATTAATTCGTATTAAATTAAATGAGCCAGGCCAACCAGTAAGTCGCGAAGATTTAGTCGATTTAATTAAAATCGCCAATCCTAATTTACTTTATGGTACAGCAAGAGCAGGGGATATTGGGACAGAACAAGTTTTCGCCTTCCCATTTGAAACCATTGAAGATGTCATCATTGAAAATGGTACAACGCTGACTGTTCTAAATGATAATAACTTCCCAGGCTCTACAGGGCGTAACGCAAAATTGGCTGACGATAATGAGATTATTCAAATTCGTTTGCCAAAAGCTTTGTTCTAACCCCTATAAATAAATGAGTTAAAAATGCGGTGGCTTTTATTCCGCCGCATTTATTAGAAGAATAAAATATTGGATAAACTTTAATCAAATTATTTTTTATATCCTTGTTTTCGTTTGTTTTATAAACAGGGAAAATGAATGGAATTCATGTTAAAATGATCGGCTTTCATCTTTAGATGTCTCTCCTCCATCTGCTAGCCGAGATTCGCAAGCCATGTCTACTGCCTACACCATGCAAACTGCGCCAAAAGCGTTGTTTGATTACGACAAATATTGGGCGTCGTGTTTTGAACCAGCGCCATTTTTGCCGATGTCACGAGAAGAAATGGATCAACTAGGCTGGGATGCGTGTGACTTCATTTTAGTTTGCGGTGATGCCTATATTGACCATCCGTCATTTGTTTCAGGTGTGATTGGACGTGTGCTTGAGGCACAAGGTTTTCGTGTAGGAATTATTGCACAGCCAGACTGGACCAATGTTGAAAGCTTCCGCGTTTTAGGTAAGCCTACCATTGCTTGGGGTGTGACGGCAGGTAATATGGATTCGATGATCAACCGTTATACGGCAGATCGTAAAATTCGTTCAGATGATGCTTACTCTCCAAACAATGAGCCGAACAAACGTCCTGACCGTGCAGCAACAGTATATTGCCAGCGTTGTCGTGAAGCATTCCCTGATGTACCTGTGTTATTAGGTGGAATTGAAGGCAGTTTACGTCGTATTGCACACTACGATTATTGGTCAGATAAAGTTCGTCGTTCGATTTTGATGGATTCAAAAGCCGATTTACTTATGTATGGTAATGGTGAGCGTGCCATTATTGATGTGATGCACCGTTTGGCTAAAGGTGAAAAAATCCACGAGATTACAGATGTTCGTGGTACAGCATTTATTATTAATAAACATAACAAAGCTTCAAAAGCAAAGTTTGTTGAAGTTGCGAGTAATGATGTAGATACGATTGGGCGTGTTGATCCAATTATTAACCCATATGTCATGACTGAAGATATTGATGGCTGTGAGGTTGAAAAAGAAAAAGGTAACTCATTAGCTCAGTATCAAGATTTCCAGAAAGAGATTGTTGCAAATCCGATTGTGCGTGAAGGCGACAAACTAGATGACGACACTCAAATCGTTCAATTAAAGCCAGCACCGTCAAAAGCAATTAAACATAAGTTACCTCCACGCGAGTTAGCGGTAATTCGTTTACCTTCTTTTGAAGAAGTGTCAAATGATCACGTGCTTTACGCGCATGCAAACCGTATTTTGCATCTTGAAACTAATCCGGGTAATGCCCGTGCTTTGGTTCAACGCCATGGTGAACGTGATGTTTGGATCAATCCTCCACCAATTCCTCTAACCACTGAGGAAATGGACTATGTATTTGATTTACCTTATGCACGTTTGCCTCACCCGACATATGGCAATGCACGTTTCCCTGCGTTTGATATGATCAAATTCTCGGTCAATATTATGCGTGGCTGTTTTGGTGGTTGTACTTTCTGTTCGATTACTGAACATGAAGGACGTATTATTCAAAACCGTTCTGAAGACTCAATTTTACGTGAGATTGAGAAAATTCGTGACACGGCACCAAACTTCACAGGCATTATTTCTGACTTAGGCGGTCCAACAGCAAACATGTACCGTTTGCATTGTAAAGACCCTGAAATTGAAAAGAACTGCCGTAAACCTTCTTGTGTATATCCGGGTGTTTGTCAAAACTTGCATACCGACCATGCACCTTTAGTACAGCTTTATCGCAAAGCACGTGCGATTAAAGGTGTGAAGAAGATTCTAATTGGTTCAGGTTTGCGTTATGACCTTGCAGTACTGAATCCGGAATATGTAAAAGAACTGGTACAACATCATGTTGGCGGTTATTTAAAAATTGCTCCAGAGCATACCGAAAATGGCCCTTTATCTAAGATGATGAAACCGGGTATTGGTACGTATGATCGTTTCAAGCAAATGTTTGACCGTTTCAGTAAAGAAGCCGGAAAAGAGCAATACTTAATTCCTTACTTTATTGCTGCACATCCGGGTACTTCAGATTATGACATGATGCACCTTGCAATCTGGCTTAAGAAAAATGGTTTCCGTGCCGATCAGGTACAGACGTTCTATCCATCGCCAATGGCAACTGCAACCACCATGTACTATTCGGGTAAAAACCCGCTTGCTAAAGTAGCTCGCTATACCGAAAAGGTTGATATTGTAAAGGGTGAGAAACGTCGTCGTTTGCATAAAGCATTCTTACGTTACCATGATCCAAACAACTGGCCATTACTTCGCGAGGCCTTAAAAGAAATGGGCCGCGCCGATTTAATTGGTAATTCGAAGCAGCATTTGATTCCGACCTATCAGCCACAAGGTACTGCTGAAGGTGAATATAAATCTGCGCGTAAGAAGAACTCGTCTGTGGCGGGAGATTCAGCAAAACGCGGTCAGGGGCAATCTCGCTCAGCAGCAGGGCAAAAACGTCCACAAAAAGGACAGGTTCTAACCCAACATACAGGTTTGCCTCCTCGTGAAACAGGCGAGAAAAGACCGTTTGGTGGTAAAAGTAAACCAAAATCAAAAGCTCGTGGATAATGATAAAAAAGGCTCTTAAACAGAGCCTTTTTTGTTTTTAGTGTGTCTGTTTAAATCGTATAGTGAGATTTTTGCAGATTTAAAGTACAAAAAGCGTAACGAAAAATGATAAATACCATAAATCTGACGAGCTGCACTTGATTGTTGTTGACTCTATGATTATAAATAATGTGAGGGTGGCTAAATTTAAGCCCAGCTTGATAACTACAAGTGAAATTACTAAGTGAACCTTTTAAAGAACGGCTGTGTCGTTATCAATTAAAACAAAGTGTGATCTAGCAAAATCATTATAAAAAACTTAAAGGATTAAGCCCATGTATTATCTAATTACGATCTTATTATTATTTTTGGCTGTTGTGATGGCAGTGAAAAGTCTTTCACGAAGGCATCAACATGACAGTGCCTTGAAGCGCCGTGCAGTATTAACCAGTCATGAGCAAATAACATTAACCAGACTACAAACAGTTTTGCCTAAATTTACAGTATTGGCACATGTATCCTTTGATGCACTATTAACTACAAAATATGCGCATACACGTCGAAAATATCAAAATATGGCAGCTGATTTTGTTGTACTTGATCAAAATTATCAGGTTGTTGTCGTTGTTGTTCTTGGCGAAAATGGTTTACGCCGAGCGCATCAACAATATGAACGTCGTCTGTTGCAACTCGCTGGTTATCGTGTGCTGCATTATAGTGAGGTACCTGACTATCATGATCTAAGAAGAGACCTATTGAGTCCAGAAACAGAGATGGCAACTTTACATGCAACGCCACAGCTAGAAAGAATGTCAAATGCTTTTGTGAAGTCTTAAAAAGTAGGTAACGTTGGATTGAGATAAGAGTTCGGTACAATAAAGATTAAAAATAATTGTATCTAATCTTGAATAACAAGTATGGGCAAGCTTAGCAATTTGATAATCCCTAATAAGATACTGACATTAATTATTTAAAAGCAGAAAAAAATTGAGCAATATAACTAGAGATATTGCTCAATTTAATGCCTTTTTATATTTATAAAAATTATGGAAGTACTGCAACAACCGTCATTTCTACAAGTACGTCTGGCGCATAAAGTTTGGACTCAACACAAGTACGCGCTGGTGGATGTCCTTCACTAATCCATGCATCCCAAACAGCATTCATCGCTGCATAATCTTTTTCGATATCTTTTAGAAAAATCATGACAGAAAGAATGTGGGTTTTATCGGTTCCAGCTTCTGCCAATAAGCGATCAATATTATCTAAAGTTTGCTGAGTCTGTGATGTAACATCTACGCTTGTATCATCTGCGAGTTGCCCAGCTAAGTGTACTAAATTACCTGAAATCGCAACTTCGCAGTAGCGTGAAGTAACGTGCAGGCGTTGAATCGTCATGATGATGAACCAATAAAAAAAGATGCTTAGAATTGTACTTGATTGAATTAAGCAGTGGGTTTTTTTTAGTTGATATTGGTGGCTATAATTAATTAATTAATGACAAGATTTATTATAAATTGCTAATATCTGCATTGAATAAAATAATATATTGGACATGATCATGCGAAAAAAAATAGAGATTATTATATTGGGAGGATTATTGGGAATGACAACAATAACGCATGCTATAAATCCTGATCAAGAATATATATTGTTCTTTGAAAAATATAAACAGTTGTCAAATGAGAGTGATCCAAAAGGAATGGAACTCTATGCAGACAATGCCAAACTTCATCAAAAACAAATCACACCGGATGGTATTGAACAAAGCATGAGTATGTCTGGGAAAAAACTAAAAGAACTATTTTTAGAAAATCAAGAAATGCTTCAAAAGCTGGGATATACATCTAACTATAGTGATGTGAAAGTGACGAGAAGTCAAAACTCTGCAAAGATTTCAGCGACGAGATATAGCACTAAGAACTGTTTTACAGATCGTGATTACTATATGGTGGTTTCTCGTGGGGTGGATAAACAGTTATATATTACAGAGGAATATTCTACAAGTGTCCCTCAGAATTTGTGTAAAGAAAGTATTAAGGATGATTTGCCGCTACAGTTAACTTTTGGGGCCAAGATGATCAATAAAAACTTGCCTATGCAAGTAGATCGAGAAACAAATTTAGAACATGTTGAGGCCCAAGGGAAAGAATTAACGTTGAATTATCGTCTGATTCATATAACGTCTGCGGATATGCCTGCTGAATGGGTACAAGCAATGGAAGTTAATGGTGTTCCTGAAATTGTTAAAGGTGTTTGCGATAATATAAAAATGAAAGAATTATTAAATAAAGGAGCGCAAATTAATTTAAAGTATTTATATAAAGATAATGTGCCATTAACTAAAATTAAAATGACCAAACAGGACTGTAATATATAAATGTTTTTATTAAAGAATAAATTATAATAAAAGGGCACATTTGTGCCCTGTAATATTCGGATTTGGTCGTCACGCCAATCACAGGACGGTATGCCAAAAGTAAAGGTTGCTTTAAGCATGTTGCAAATACATGGGTAATGAATATGCGCTGATTAGGTTACTCTAAACTTGGAGCAAAAGGGAATAGATTTTGTTCAAAATCCACTCTCTTTGAGTGAAAAGTAGTCAATCACCAAAGGTTTAGTTGAAAGTCATCTGATTGGGTTTGTAACTGATAAACCCCTATACCAATTAAGCGAAACTGGAAATGTTCGGGAATCTGCATTTCATTTAATAATAAAAATAAAACTTGGATTAGGTCGTGTAGCGACTGAATAGGTCTTTTAAAGCTTTTACTATGTTGTAAAGTCTGAAAATTCTTGAGTTTAAGTTTGACATTAACACCACGTGCATTGAGCTGTTTTTTCTCTAAGCTTTGCCAGACTTTTTCGGCTAAGCCCTGCCAATAGGGCTGACATTGAGCCAAAGTAAAATCACTATCAAAGGTAGTCTCTTTTGAAATTTGTTGGCGAGCTCTTTCAGCTTGAACATGTCTATGATCAATCCCTTGCGCATATAGATAGAGCTGTTGACCATATTTACCGAAATGGTGAACTAAAATAGCTTCTTCAATTTTCTGTAAGTCACCCAGTGTATGTAACTGAAGCTGTTGTAATTTTTCCTGAGTGACCTTACCCACACCAGGAATTTTTTTAAGTGGAAGATCTTGAATGAAATTAGCAACCTGTGAAGGTTTTATTACGCATAAGCCATTCGGTTTATTCCAGTCAGAAGCAATTTTTGCTAAAAACTTATTGGGTGCTACACCTGCCGATGCAGTCAGTCCAGTTAATCTGAAAATATCTTCTCGAATATGCATGGCAACTTCAGTTGCACTCGCAATCTGTTTTAAATTTTCAGTAACGTCTAAATAGGCTTCATCTAAAGATAATGGTTCAATAAGAAGCGTATATTGCTGAAAGATCGAGTGAATTTGAGCTGAAACTGTGCGATATTTTTCAAAATTTGGTTCAATAATAACGACTTGAGGGCATAGTTTTCTTGCCTGACTCATCGACATGGCTGAACGCAAACCAAATTCGCGGGCAGGGTAAGATGCAGCAGCAATTACAGCTCGCGGATGATGAGACGAAATAACAACGGGTAAATGCCTTAATTCAGGTTGTTCCCGTAGCTCGACTGATGCATAAAAGGCATCCATATCGATATGAATGATTTTGCGCATATTATTCTGCTTTCACGATGCCTTGCTGCTGTAAAAATTGGTGCCATTCTTTGACTGACCCCTCATAGACATTGAGATCTACAGGCTTTATCACCCCTTCAATTTTACCCTGATTACTATGCTGCCAAAAGAGCCATTTTCTTTTATCTTTGAGTTCAGGTTTACCTTCATAATCACGAACCCAAAGGGGAGTAGCAGAAAAATTTCCAACTAAGACAATGTGGTAAAAAGTTTTAGAAATATAAAAGATAGGCTGTTTGCCATAATGCTGTTTTAGGCGGTCATGCATGATGCCAATTTCTTTAATTAACTGCTCTTTGGTGTATGTATTAATACAGTTACTGTCATATTCCAGATCAATGACAGGTGGAAGTGCATCTGGCTTTTTAGGTACCGTCGCAATAAAGTTGTCTGCCTGCGTTTTACCATCGCGACATAGACGATAAAAGTGATAAGCCCCTACATGAAACCCATGTTCACGAGCCTTAAGCCAATTTTCTTGAAATTTTGAATCTTTAAAATCACCGCCTTCAGTCGCTTTTAAATAAACGAATTGAAATTTTTCCGGTGATATTTTTTTCCAGTCAATGTCACCTTGATGATGAGAGACATCGAAGCCTTTAACTGGATAATCTTGTGCAACAGCTTTTTGCTGATAGAACAAACCAAAATAAGCCAATATTCCCATAACACATGCCAAGCCAATTCCAATTAGGGTATTGTGGTGCCGTGCTGTGAAAAAGGTTTTAGCCAGTTTGGTCATGCAAAACTCATTAAAGTTGTGAAGCCGACATCATAACGTGATTCAAGAATGAGAAACCACGCTAAAAATGCAACAGCTTATACGGGGGTATTTTTGGGAATTTGCCAAAAGATAAGTGCAGCAATGACATTAATACAACCGAGGCAAATTAAGGTGAGATGAAATGCTGTTGTCACGTGATCGGCACCATAATAACTGGTAAATACATTAATGAGTGTACCTGCCAGTGCCACGCCAATACTCATTGATAGCATCATGATCATCGATAAAAAACTATTACCGCTACTCGCATCTTGTTGAGGCAAATCTTTTAAGGTCAAAGTGTTCATTCCAACAAATTGTAATGAATTTAATGTGCCAAATAAGAAAAAGTGTAAGGCTCTAAACCAAGTTGGAGTGTCCACTGTCATGATTGCAAAAGAGGCAATACATAACCCGACCAACGTTGTATTGATGAGTAAAAAACGTCGGTAGCCAATTTTCTGAATAATAGGTCTGACGATTGGCTTTGAAAATAATGAACCTAAGACCAGAGGAATCATCATTAAACCCGCAATAAAAGGTTCAAAACCAAAAGCGACCTGTAACATGAGCGGTAAAACAAAAGGTAAGGCATTACCACCAAAGCGGGCAAAGAAATTACCTAAAATACCAATCGCATAAATTTTGTTTCTAAAGAGCCGACTGCGGAATAATGCGTTTTGATGTGTATGAGAATGATAGGCATACCAAAGTGTTGCGATTATGCCGACCACTAATAGCGAAATGCTGAACCATTTTGAATATTCAGGTGAAGCAAGATGTTCAATACCCAAAGACCATCCGATCATTGCTACCACTAATAAGATGAAGCCGCCTAAATCAAATGTTTTGACTGAAGGTTCTTTTAAATTAGGCATGACTTTTAATGTCATTAAGATGCCTAAGATACCCATAGGAATATTGATGAGAAAAATCCAGTGCCAAGTTGCAACTTCAACTAACCAGCCGCCTAAAGTTGGACCAGCCAAAGGTCCGAGTAAACCTGCAAGACTCATTAAGCTCATTGCAGCTAAGAACTGAGTTCGAGGAATAATTTTTAAAAGAGATAATCGACCAACAGGAAGTAATAATGCCCCGCCCACGCCTTGGATGACTCGGAAAAATAACAGCTCATTGAGACTTTGAGAAAGACCACAACCCAAAGAGGCTAGAGTAAAAATAACGATTGCCGATAAGAAAATATTTCTAACACCAAAGCGGTCTGCTAACCAGCCACTTAAAGGAATACAGGCAGCTACTGATAAGACATAGGCCACTACTACGCTGTGCATGCGTAATGGATCTTCATTTAGATGATGAGCCATTGCAGGAATAGCAGTATTTACAATCGTTGTGTCCAAAGCCTGCATAAAAAAGCCAATGGAAACCAAAAGAACGAGTAGGCGATATTCAGGTTGCAAGGCTTGGTGAGTCGGCGTGGCATTCATAACATTTGAAAGTTAACGTTTTGGTCTAGTGTAAAACAAATTGAAAGTAAAAAAAGTAAGACAATGTTGAATACCCCTTTACTAAATCTAAGTGCTTTTGAAGGCGCGGTGAAAATAGTTAAAACAAAAAAAGCGGCAGAACCGCTTTTTTTATGGAGAGGAGGGGGAAACTACACAACAAATCTTTTTGGCATTTTTAAGTTTTTAATCACGTTATAAATTTGATCAACGTCTTCGCAGATAATCAATTTAGCGCGATGTTGAAGTGGGAGAAAACCCTCTTGAACCGCATGGTCTAATTGAGCAATCAATGCATTATAAAAACCATTTACGTTATATAAAATCATGGGTTTTTGATGTTGGTTGAGTTGACCCCAAGTGGCTATTTCCAATATCTCTTCGAATGTTCCTAAACCACCCGGTAATGCAACAAATGCACTTGCACGTTCAGCCATCATGGCTTTGCGCTCATGCATAGTTTCTACCACGTGTAATTCGGTTAATCTTGAGTGTGCTTCTTCATAGTTAAGCATAAAATCAGGGATCACTCCCACAGCTTCACCGCCACTTTCGAGTACGCTGTCGGCTACTTGACCCATTAAGCCAATGCTTGCACCGCCGTAGACCAAACCAAAGCCTTGCTCAGCAATGCCACGAGCGAGTTCAATTGCTTTTTCTCGATAGATTGGATTATTTCCTACACGTGAACCACAATATAATGCAATAAGAGGTTGTTTTGTTTTTACAGCTGTTATGGATGAATCATTTACTGCCATTGTTAATACGCTATTCATTGCTTTATTTTCACCTTATCACGTTCATATTTCTTGTCTACACTAAGCCAAAGATATGACAACTTTATAAGCAGATTTATAAGAAAGATTCATGTTTTGTATGGGTTTGGTGAATGCTCGTCATGAACAAATAAAAATGATGAATTTCTATTAAATCTTGCCTATACTAAAAATTCGTTTAACAACATATGAACAAATATGGGTAGTGGTTGTAGTCGCTCCGTTTTAATTTCTTGTCCTAAAAAAACATTTTCCCTCCTTTGTATGGGCATGCCTGCTGCGTTGCCAAATAAAGATAAAATCCAGTCAGCGCAGGAGCAGGATCGATGATCTTTGAATGGATGTCTGATCCCTCCGCTTGGGTGGGTTTAGCTACTTTAATCGTTCTCGAAATTGTTCTGGGGATTGATAACCTCGTTTTTATTGCTATTTTGGCCGAAAAACTGCCGCCAGAACAGCGAGCTAAAGCGCGAGTAATTGGTTTGGTACTCGCTTTGGGAATGCGTTTAGTACTTTTAGCCGCTATTGCTTGGGTTGTGACACTTACCCAACCACTCTTCCATATTTTTGATCATCCATTTTCTGGTCGTGATTTGATCTTGTTGTTCGGTGGTGTGTTCTTGCTCTTTAAAGGCACCATGGAATTACATGAGCGCATGGAAGGCAAACAACTGCAAAAAGAAGACAATCCAGTTCATGCAGCATTCTGGATGGTCATTGTCCAGATTGTCGTGCTTGATGCTGTGTTCTCATTAGACAGTGTGATTACCGCAGTGGGGATGGTCAAAGACAAGAGTGTCATGATGCTGGCAATGATTGTTGCTGTCGGTATTATGCTGTGGGCATCAAGACCACTCATGGACTTTGTTAATAAGCATCCAACGGTCGTTATTTTGTGTCTTGGTTTCTTGATGATGATTGGTTTCTCTTTGATCGTGGAAGGTTTTGGTTTCCATATTCCAAAGGGCTACTTATATGCTGCAATTGGCTTTTCGGTTTTGGTGGAAATTATCAATCAGAGCATGCGTCGCAATCAGGAAAAGCTGGTTACAACCACAGACTTGCGTTATCGCACTGCCTCTGCGGTTTTACGTATGCTAGGAAGTAAAAACAGTGGCTCTAGCTCAGATACACAATCTTCTGATAAAGAAGATGTATTAGCTACTCAAGCTTTTGCCGATGAAGTTTTTGACGAAGAAAATGGGGCTTATCACAGTGTGTTGGTGCAAGGTGTTCTTGGTTTATCAGAACGTCCAGTAAAGTCAGTCATGACTCCACGACCTGAACTTGAATGGATTGACTTAGACGATGAACCGGAAGTTTTAAAAGAACGTTTAATGTCAATGACACACTCTCGTTTGATTGTTGCACGTGGTGAGCTTGATAATATTGAGGGTATTGCACTCACTCATAAAGTTTTGAATGGCTTTATTGAAACAGGTGTGGTTGATTTTCAAAAGCATTTACGTGAACCCGTCATTGTGCATGAAAATGCTCAGGTACTTATGGTGATGGAGCAATTACGTCAAGCGCCTTTGCAAATGGCAATCGTTTTAAATGAATACGGTTCAATTGAAGGTATTGCAACACCAATCGATATCTTAGAAGCAATTGCTGGTGAATTCCCAGATGAAGATGAACTAGATGCAGCTGCTGAGAGCTTGGAAGATGGTTCATTAATACTTGAAGGTTCAACCGACATTCGCCACGTATCCCTTTTATTGGGGCGTGATTTGGTTGATGAAAGTGAACAGTATTCTACTTTATCAGGCTATTTGTTATTCCATTTAGGTCGTTTGCCTGAAAATGGTGAAACTGTTGAAGCAGATGGTTATCGCTTTGAAGTGGTGACGATGGAAGGCCATAAAATCGAGAAAGTTCATATTGTTTCTATCGAACAAGATGAATCGAAAGATTAAATGACATTTCAAGTCTAGAAACATCATAAAATAGCTCAAATCTGAGCTATTTTTTATTTGAGAAACACAGAATGACTCAACAAACTTGTCCGTGTGGAAAAGGGCTCTATGCAGAATGTTGTGAGCCTTTACATTTAGGCACAGCAAAAGCCATAACAGCTGAACAGCTTATGCGTTCGCGTTATAGTGCTTTTGCATTGCAGCAAATTGATTATATTGTTCAAACAACTGCTTCAGGTCAGCAAGCTGCTCTTGATAAAGAGGCTATTGCAGACTGGAGCAAACAAAATCAATGGCTGGGTTTAGACGTTATTCAGGCTAAAGAAAAATTAGATAAAACGCATGCGCAGGTTGAGTTCAAGGCGCATTACAATGATGGACAAAAAGCTCAGGTTCACCATGAGGTTTCACATTTTGTATGTCAGCAACAACAATGGTTTTTTCTTGACCCCACAGTTGATATGCATGTCACGATGAAACAACCCTGTGTATGTGGCTCTAGAAAAAAATTTAAGCAATGCTGTGCACAATTCCTATAACTTTATCTTAAAATACGCCCACCGTTTGGCCTGAGGGAAAGGGCGATGTTACTCACCGTTATTTATATTATTGCGATTACTGCGGAAGCCATGACAGGTGCATTGTCTGCTGGGCGACGGAGTATGGACTGGTTCGGTGTCGTACTGATTGCCTGTGTGACTGCTTTAGGGGGCGGCTCTGTACGTGATGTACTACTTGGCCACTATCCTTTAACTTGGGTAAAACATCCTGAATATTTGGTTCTGACTTGTTGTGCTGCATTCGTCACAATCATTATTGCCAAATGGATGCGTCACTTACATAACATCTTTTTGGTGCTCGATGCTTTAGGTTTAATCGGGTTTACCATCATTGGTTGCCAGATTGCCTTGCAAATGGGACACGGTTTTGTCGTATCAGCTGTAGCTGGTGTATTGACTGGAGTTTCTGGCGGTATTTTACGTGACATTTTATGTAACGATGTCCCGTTCGTTTTCCGTCGCGAACTTTATGCGAGTATTTCTTTGGTGGCGGTCATCTGCTACTGGGTATGTCAGGATTTAGGGTTAAGTTTAGAGTTAACCGTCATTTCAACCTTAATTTTCGGTTTTACCCTGCGTTTGATTGCCATTTATTTTGGTTTAGAAATGCCTAAGTTTATTTATAAAGATGATGATGCAGAATCGGCTTCTTCAACCGACGAACATTAATCATGTAGAACTTCATGTGAGCATGCTATAACAATTAAATATATTGTCTTGCTCACTTACTTTTTCCAGTAGAGTTTTCCTATGGACCTGATTTCACGTATACAAAATCTTCCAATCGGCAAATTTCACTACACATTATTGTGGGTGGTTGGGCTAGGTTGGATGTTTGATGCGATGGACACAGGGATCATTGCTTTTATCATGACAACCTTAGTCAAAGACTGGGCGCTAACTCCAGCTGAAAGTGGCTGGATTGTGAGTATTGGCTTTGTGGGTATGGCGATTGGAGCAGTTTGTTCGGGAGCTTTAGCAGATCGCTATGGCCGTAAGACAATATTTGCGACCACCATGGCAATTTATAGTATCGCGACGGCCTTATGTGCATTTGCTCCAGATTTAAAGTGGTTATTAATTTTTCGTTTTATTGTTGGTGTTGGTCTTGGTGGACAGTTGCCTGTTGCTGTAACACTGGTTAGTGAATATATACCCGCACATGTACGTGGTCGTTTTATTGTACTCCTTGAAAGTTTTTGGGGTTTAGGCTGGTTAGTTGCTGCATTAATTTCTTATTTTATTATTCCTAAGTTTGGTTGGCATATTGCATTTCTTATAGGTGGCCTCCCACTGATTTATATTTTAGTGATTTGGAAGAAACTCCCTGAGTCGATACCGTATCTCATTAATCGTGGTCGTATTGAAGAAGCACATGCATTAGTTCAAAAATTAGAAGCTCAAGCTGGTGTTCAAATTGTCCATCATATTGAAGTCATGCCTGTAGCTATACGACAAAAGGTTTCTTTTAAACAACTTTGGAGTGGTCCTTTTGCACGCCGTAGTTTAATGCTTTGGCTCATTTGGTTTGGGATTGTCTATTCCTACTACGGTATTTTTACTTGGTTACCGAGTTTATTGGTGAAACAAGGCTATGACATTGTTAAATCTTTTGAATATGTTCTTCTTATGATTTTGGCACAGCTACCAGGTTACTTGGCAGCTGCATGGTTTGTAGAACGCTTGGGAAGAAAGATTACACTGGCTTCTTTTATTGGCTTTTGCGCGTTGTCTGCATATTTCTTTGGACAAGCCGACAGTGTGAACAGCATCATGTTTTGGGGCTGCCTCATGTCATTCTTTAATTTAGGAGCATGGGGCGTGCTGTATACCTATACGCCAGAGCAATACCCAGCCAATATTCGAGCTTTTGGTTCTGGTTGGGCTTCGGCAATGGGGCGTTTAGGCGGGATTTTGGCGCCGATCGTTGTTACACATATGATGGTGGCTAAGAACGGATTTAGCCATGTTTTTATGATGTTTACCGTTGTTTTGCTTTTGGTTGCTGCTGTAATTTTGATATTGGGTGAAGAAACCCAAGGAAAAAGATTAGAGTCGATAGGCCTCTAGTTTTGCCTAACTTTATAGCAAGTAACTAAAAATATAGAGAGATGAGACATAATTTGACGCTCAGGTGACAGACTCCCTCTTGTGTCTGTAACATAGCCCACTTAGCATAAGACTCATTTAAAATAACGACTGATTTGGAAGATAAGCTGACTATGACCAGCCTTGCGCATCAAGCGACAGAAAACCGCTCTGTAGCCGAATTTACTGAACAGGCTTACCTGAATTATGCCATGTACGTCATCATGGACCGTGCATTGCCACATATCAGTGATGGTTTAAAGCCTGTACAGCGCCGTATTGTATTTGCCATGAGCGAATTAGGGCTGAAAAATAGTGGGAAGCCAAAAAAATCAGCCCGTACCGTCGGTGATGTACTTGGTAAATACCATCCTCATGGCGATTCTGCATGTTATGAAGCCATGGTATTGATGGCACAGCCGTTTAGTTATCGTTATCCTTTAATTGAAGGACAAGGTAACTGGGGGGCGCCAGATGATCCTAAATCATTTGCTGCGATGCGTTATACCGAAGCAAAACTTTCTGCCTACAGTGAATTATTGTTAAATGAGTTAGGGCAGGGCACAACTGACTGGCAAGATAACTTTGATGGTTCATTAAAAGAACCCATTACGTTGCCAGCACGTATTCCTAATATTCTACTCAACGGCACAACAGGGATTGCTGTTGGTATGGCGACAGATATTCCGCCGCATAATTTACGTGAAGTGATTAAGGGAACGATTGCCTTAATTCGTAATCCGCAAACTTCAGATGAAAAATTGGCTGAATATATTCCAGCGCCAGATTTACCAACAAAAGCTGAAATCATTACTCCCCCAGAAGAATTACTCAAAATCCAGACCACTGGTCGTGGTAGTTACCGCATGCGAGCGGTGTACACCATCGAAAAAAATGAAATCGTGATTACTGAATTGCCTTATCAGGTATCGGGTTCTAAGGTCATTACTCAAATTGCCGATCAAATGCAGGCTAAGAAGCTACCATTGGTGGTGGATATACGTGATGAGTCGGATCATGCAAACCCAACACGATTAGTGATTGTACTTCGTTCAAATCGTATTGATGCTGAAGCGGTGATGAGCCACTTATTTGCAACGACGGACTTAGAGTCAAGCTATCGTGTTAATTTAAACATGATTGGTGAAGATGGGCGTCCTCAGGTTAAATCGATTCGTCGTATTTTGCTGGAATGGATCGAAATTCGTAAGAAAACGGTAACTCGCCGTTTAGAATATCATTTAAACCGAATTGAAAAGCGTCTGCATATTTTGGCAGGTCTTTTAATTGCTTATCTTGATATTGATACGGTTATTCGTATTATTCGTGAAGAAGATCAGCCTAAACCTGTATTGATGGAACACTTTAAGATTGATGAGATACAGGCGGAAGCAATTTTAGAACTCAAGTTACGTCATTTAGCAAAACTGGAAGAGATGGAAATCCGTCAAGAGCAGGATGAACTTGCAGCAAAAGCAGCAATTATCCGTGAGCAATTAGGAAATCCAGAATCTTTAAAGAACCTGATTATCGGTGAATTAAAAGAAGACGCGAAAAAGTTTGGTGACGAACGCCGTTCTCCAATTGTGGTACGTGCTGAAGCTGTCCAGATTAAAGAACAAGACCTTGTACCAGCAGAAACAGTAACAGTGGTTTTATCTGAAGCAGGTTGGATTCGTGCCGCAAAAGGTGCAGATGTTGATGCAGAAAATTTAAACTACCGCGCTGGCGACCAATATTTAAGTCACGCTGTGGGTAAAACCAATCAACGGATTTATTTCCTTGATGAGACAGGCCGTAGTTATGCTTTACCTATCAGCAGCTTGCCATCAGCAAGAGGTTTAGGTGAACCATTAAGTTCCAAACTTGCTCCTGCAAGCGGCGTGTCGTTTATTCAGGTTTATCTAGAAGATGAAGCATCAGAACTTATCGCTGCTAGTACATCAGGTTATGGATTTAAAACTCAAGCCAAACAGCTAGATACCAATGCCAAGGCAGGTAAAACATTCTTGTCGGTGCCTGATAAATCAAAAGCTTTACCATTAATATCTGCTCAAAATATGACACATTTGGCTGTGCTCAGTTCAGCAGGTCGACTCTTAATCATTGATTTGGCAGAGCTCCCAAATTTAAATAAGGGTAAAGGTAATAAGTTGATACAACTTGAAGCGAAAGAGCAAATTTTATCCATGACAACCCTGAACTTAGATGAAATAATTCAGGTGGTTGCAGGGCAACAACATTTAAAATTAAAAGGTGATGATCTACAAAAATACCTAGGTAAACGAGCTTCAAAAGGTCAGCTCTTACCACGTGGATATCAAAAAGCAAATAAACTGTTGATTCAGAGATAAAGCTAGCGTCTGGCAACATAAATACGCTATATATGGCAACATGTTCAAGCAATGAACTGAACTTGTTGGTATTGAATAATGATTAAAAGGACAGCAATTTGGAGTACGTAATTTGTACTCCATGCAAAAAAAATTGACAGGGTCAAATTGTCAAAATTTCTGTCTCATAATCTTGTTCGAAAGTGTCATGAATGTGCCAATAAGTTTTAAATATGTTCTGGCACCAAGAAGCTAAAGAATAGCTGGGGCATTGAATAACAGTTATTACTAAGGATTACGAATCGGAGATAATGGCATTATGGAAAAAATTTGGTTTGCAGAATACCAAAAGACAGGGATTCCAGAAACAGTAGAATTGCCTGCAGAAAATACCTCACTTGTTGATATTTTTGAGAGTAATTTCCAAAAATTTGGTTCTCGTGATGCCTTTATCTTCATGGATAAGGCGATGTCATTTAATGAGTTAGAACTTGCAAGCCGTAAGTTCGCGACCTATTTGCAAAATTTGGGGTTAGCAAAAGGAACTCGTGTTGCAGTAATGATGCCGAATGTGTTGCAGTATCCTGTAGTTGCATTAGCTGTGTTACGTGCGGGCTTGGTATTAGTGAATGTTAATCCGCTTTATACGGCACGTGAGCTTGAGCATCAATTAAATGACTCAGGTGCAGAAGTACTCGTAATTATTGAAAACTTCGCTAGTGTGTATCAAAGCATTTTAGGTAAGACTCCAGTGAAGCATGTTGTAATTGCTACTGTAGGAGATATGCTGGGTACACTTAAAGGTACTCTAGTGAACTTTGTATTACGTAAAGTACGTAAGCAAATTCCAGCTTGGAATATTCCGGGACACGTTAAATTTAATTCAGCATTAAATAAAGAAAATCCAAGTAATTACAAGCGTCCGACTTTAACCTTAAGTGATACGGCTGTGCTTCAATATACTGGTGGTACTACTGGTGTTTCAAAAGGTGCAGAGCTTACTCATCTCAATCTTGTTGCAAACTTACTTCAGTGTGATGGCATTTTCCAAAGTAAATTTGGTGCAAACGATGGTGCTAAAGGTGACCGTATTGTTTGTGCATTGCCGCTTTATCATATTTTTGCGTTCATGGTTTGCGCGATGTACGGTATGTATAAAGGTCAGGCAAATATCTTGATTCCGAACCCTCGTGATTTACCAGCTGTTATTAACGAGCTGCGTAAATATCAACCATCATTCTTCCCAGCAGTAAATACATTATTTAATGCTTTAGTCAATAATGAAGAATTCAGACAACTTGACCATAGCAAGTTAAAAATGGCGATGGGCGGTGGTATGGCTGTTTTATCTTCTACAGCAGAAGCTTGGAAGAAAATTACTGGCACAACCATTATTGAAGGTTATGGCTTGTCAGAAACCTCACCGGTAGCAACTGCAAATCCACCTGCTTCTACTGAATTTAGTGGCACAATTGGTATTCCGTTACCTTTAACTGAAGTTGCCATTTTAGATGATGACGGTAAAGAAGTTGCTTTAGGTGAGCAAGGCGAAATCTCGATTCGTGGACCTCAAGTCATGAAAGGCTACTGGAAACGCCCTGATGAGACAGCTAAAGTCATGACAGCAGATGGTTTCTTCCGTACGGGCGATATCGGTGTTATGGATAGCCGTGGATATACCAAAATTGTAGATCGTAAAAAAGATATGATTTTGGTTTCTGGCTTTAACGTCTACCCAAGTGAAATCGAAGAAGTTATTGCTAAACATCCAAAAGTATTGGAAGTTGCAGCGATTGGTGTTCCAGATGAAAAATCAGGTGAAGTGCCAAAACTCTTTATTGTGAAAAAAGATCAAAGCTTGACTACAGAAGAAGTTTTGAGCTTTGCTAAAGAGAACTTAACAGGCTATAAGCGTCCTCGTTATGTTGAGTTTATGGATGAATTACCAAAATCAAACGTAGGCAAAATTTTACGTAAAGACTTACGTAAACCAGCCTAATCAGTTAATAAAAAAAGCGCCTTAGGGCGCTTTTTTATTTTAAATTTTATGACTTTTTATAAACCAGCGGTCTATATAAGGGCGTCCAATTCCGACCATCCCCACAAAAACAAGCATTGTGCCGAGTTGCAGGCGTAGGTGAGTCAAATCAAGCTGACCATAACTTAAATAATTATCTGCTAAGCAATATATCGTAATCACAATGAGCCAGTGCCATAAAGGAAGTCGCTTAATACCGACAGCAATAAAGGTAATTGTTAAAATAACAAAGGTGCCAAGTGTAGATTGCCAATTCAAATTTGCACAAATCACACTCAGTAAAAAAGCGACAATAGGGAGTACGATCTTTAATATGCGATCTATCTGAAGTTGATTCTGTTTTTGCTTATCCAAGACTTCAAACAGTTCTTTTTGATCAGGTTGTTGCATACATGGCCCTATTCATCAGTGTTGACAAGTGATTGCATAAAATTTCAGGTAAAAACGCAATGTTATGATAGCATGATCAACAGTATTTTCAGTGATGGATGGCACTATGCAGGGCATCAGCGGCATTATCTATATTATTTTAGTGGCATGTTTGCTGCCATACGCATTTACCGCAATCGCAAAAATTACAGGTGGTTTTCAGCCTGCCGATAATCAAAACCCGAGAGCTTTTTTTGCCAAAACAACTGGTCTGGCTGCTCGCGCTAATGCCGTACAACAAAATAGTTTTGAAAGCTTACCTTTATTCTTAACGGCTATTTTAATGGCCGAATATATGGTTGTTCCAGAATATTTTATTCTGAGATTAGGTTGGGCATATATTATTTTAAGAGTTATTTATGGGATCTGCTATTTAAGTAATTGGGCAACTTTACGCTCGATTGTCTGGTTCTTATCTATATTGTGTCCAATCTTCTTATTAGTGGTCACGATTAAACTGACTTGAGTGTCATTCTGTCATCATTCATATCAACTTTCGCGTGTGCGCATTGTATAATCGGCATCATTTTGATGATATCCACGCTATAATCGAGTGGATTTTACATCTGACTTCATAACGAAAGAGTATTGATATGAGTTACAGCGATATCCCAGCAGGTAAAGATGCCCCAAATGACATCTATGTCATCATTGAAATTCCTGCAAATGCAGCACCAATTAAATATGAAATCGACAAAGATTCTGATGCATTGTTTGTAGACCGTTTCATGGGCACAGCAATGTTCTATCCAGCGAACTATGGTTATGTTCCAAATACTTTGTCTGAAGATGGCGACCCGTTAGACGTACTTGTTGTAACTCCACATCCTGTTGCTGCTGGTTCTGTAATTCGTTGCCGTCCAGTGGGCAAATTAAAAATGGAAGATGACGGTGGTATCGATGCGAAATTAATCGCTGTTCCACACGAAAAATTGTCTCCACTTTACAAAGATGTGAAGGAATATACAGATCTTCCTCCATTGTTGATTAGCCAAATTGAGCATTTCTTCAGTCACTATAAAGATTTAGAACCAGGTAAGTGGGTAAAAATCAGTGGTTGGGAAGGTGCTGATGTTGCTAAAGCTGAAGTACTAAAAGCAATTGAAGCTGCTAAATAAGCTTTAATTGATATGGCTCAGAGTTTCTCAATTGATATTCTGAGCCTAATAAAAAACCTACATCTGTTGCCAGATGTAGGTTTTTTTATGCTTGATAGATCTATGAATTAGAATAATTTCACAGGAATATCAAGGAAGATACGCCATTCGTTTGTATCACCGATGTACGCATTAGATTGGTAAGCATCACTTGCACGGTAGTAAGAGTTACGAATACGAAGGCTCGCATCTTTAGCGAAACCACTTTGAACTGTGTATTTCACTTGGTTAAAGAATTCGCGTTCTTCAGCATCATCAGTTAAACCTTTAACTTTGATGTCCCAACCGTATACAAATGCAGTTGTCCAGTTTAGACCAGGTAATACGCCTAACTTACCAAAATCAAGACTGTATTGGATTTGTGCAGATTTTTCATCGTTGCCGATGAAGTCAGACATATAAGAGTTTGGTAAATAAATACTTTGGAAACCATCAGCATTTTGGCCGTAATCATAACCTACGTTACCACTGTTCTGTTGGTAGGCAACCATTACATTATGTGGGCCAGTGTTGTATGCTGTAGAAATTGCCCAAATATTGTTTTTACGGTTAGACTTGTCATCAGTAGTTTCTGAATATGTGATAGCATTTTCATCAAACTTAGTATGATAACCACTGAAATCATAAGTTAATGAACTGTCATTAGCCAGAGGCTGTTTAAAGTTCACATTCACATAATGACGTTCAAGAGCATTTTTGCTGTCTAAACCGTAGTAAGATGCATTTAAATTGTCATCAAACTTATATTTAGCACCCCAAACAATGGCGCGATCAAGCCCATTACCATTTACATCCGCATCGGTATTGATTTGATCAGACATTTGGTCTTTAGTAAATTTACCAGCAACCAATTCAAGATTCTTGATTTCATGGCTGGTTAATAAAGTACCTGTAAAGTATTCAGGAACCATACGTCCAGTATTACTTGCAAGAACAGGTAGGTCGAGTACTTGAGTACCGTAACGCACTGTTGTATTCGAGAAACGTGCTTTAACGTTCGCACCGCCACGAGCCCAGTGATCGTAAGCGGAACCGTCGTTATGTTTAGGAATCATTTGGTTTCCGGCATTTTTATTTTCACCGATTTTAAATGAACCGTCGCCAACAACGCCAACACCAACGCCAACAATACCAGGGGTGAAACCAGAATCGATACTTACAATTGCTGACTGAGCAAATGAGCTAGTATCTTTCGCGCCCTGTTTTTTGTCACGGCTGATATAACCTGTACGGAAGAGAATAGAACCGTTCGCATCTTCAACAAATCCTTTTGCCTCACTTTGCTCACTTGCCTGAGCTGAGGAAATTATTGCCGCAGAAATGAGAACTGCTAATGTAAGTTTTTGTGCATTTAGCATATTTAAAGAACCTCATAAAAACGATAAATCCTGTGCCTTGTTATTGTTCAGGGCCTAGGATTTGAATCAATTGTATAAGTAATCTATAAAAAAGATATATTTTTGTTGATTTTATTTTATATATGCTATGCAGAAATTGATTAATGTGTTACTGGTTGTTTACTAAATTTACTGTTAAGCTTTTATACTTAATGTATTGTTTAAAATAAAAAAAGTAATTTATTTTTTAGTGGATTTTTACCATTTATTTTATATTCTAAGCTCAAAAAATAGTTGATTCTTGTGTTCATTTTTTAATCTTTTTTGATGGATATGTTTACTTTTTAATCTTGTCTTAAGTTGATTTTTTTAACGGTTTATTTTCAATGCTCTCTAAAATGTTACTGTATAACATTATTTTTAATGCATGATGTGCAAAAAGAGATCACTATAATAAGCCAATGGAATTTAATTGATTTGATCAAATTTAGTGCGATATTTTGCGTAAATTTTGTGCATTACTATTTTTGCTCATATTATTGCTTAAAAAAGACCCAAAATAGTTCATAAGTTTTAAAACAGAAAAAATAAAGAAATCTAATTAAAAGAAATGCCCATTCACAGACCATTACAAGCTCGGCTTTAAGAAATTTACGTAATTTTTATATCTCTTATTTAAGTTTAAATAGAAATTTTACATTGAGTAAATGGATACTGCTGACGTCGCTAATTTATTTCCGACAAGGTGTTTTCTCATGTTGCTCTTTTCTAATCGGATAGATGTACTATTTTATAATATTGTTTTTTATGAATATATTTTTGTAAAAATAAAATGGCATTTTTATTGTAGAGATATTTTGATTTCAATATTAGTGATATGCAGCGAAGGGGAATATGGACTTGGCACAGCAATTGCTAAAGCTTAAGTAACACAATGTGTTTTATATACATAAATCGTGCATTCATTATGGGGGAGATCAAAATGATGAAATTTGCACTTAAGACCTTAGGTCTTGGTATTTTCGCAGCTGGTTCAACCATGGCTATGGCTGAAGAAGCACCATCTTTTTATGGTATCACTGCAACAGGTAGTGTAGCGGCAACTACAGACTACCGCTTCCGCGGTGTTACACAATCGTCAAATAACCCAGCTATTCAAGGTGGTTTTACTTTTTCTCATAAGTCAGGTGCCTATGTCGCGCTGTGGGGTTCAAGCGTTGACTTTAATACACCAGGTGTTTCAACTGAAACCGATATCTCTTTAGGTTATACCAATACATTAAAACTGTCAGATAAGCTGGCACCGACCTATGACGTGGGTGTAATTCATTATGGCTATATTGGTTCTGACTCAAAATTTACTAACCCATACAATGGGGATACTGGTTTTGACTTTACCGAGTTCTACGGAAAATTAACTTTTGCTGATTCTTTATTTAAAGGTGATGCACTTAGTGTGGGCGTAAGCTATTCAGATGACTATTGGGGTCACTCTGATGAGTTCTGGTATTTTAACGTAGGTTATTCAGCACCAATTGCAGATACAGGCTTCACGGGACTTGCTTCAGTTGGCTATAACAAACTCAAAAATAAAGATTCTTTACTTGTAGTTGCGGGTGGACCAGGTGAAGACGATAGCTATATCGATTATAAAGTGGGTGTGAATTATAATATTTTGGGTATTGTCGCTGAGCTAGATGTTGTGGGTACAGACATTAGCACTTCTGGTATGACCGATGCTGGTAAAAAACCGTATGACACAGGTTTAGTATTTAGTTTAACTAAAACATTCTAAGTTTATGTGGTAAAAAAAGCGGGTTTATTTACCCGCTTTTTTTATTAGTCCTCTATTTGAGCAAGTAACTGTTTTAATTGACTAAGCTCAAAATCATTTGCTTTGATGAGAGGTTTACGTGGTGTACCCGCAGAAATACCTTTTAGCTGCAAACCTGCTTTAATCGTTTTAGGTAAACCACCGCTTACGATAAAGCGTAGTAGGGGGAGTTGCTGATAAAATGATTTTTGAGCCTGATTTAAATTACCATTTTTCACATGCTGAATAAGTTGTTGGGGGAGCTGACCTAATAGATTAGGCGCTGCTGTACACCAACCCCTAGCTCCTGCACATAAGGCTTCTAAAGCTAGAGGATTACAGCCGTTATAAAACGGGAGTTCTCCTTTTGATAGCTCATAGATTTGATGCATACGCTGAATATCACCGCTACTTTCTTTTACCATCGTAATGTTTGCAATGTTTTTAAACATACGCACGATTAACTCTGGAGACATATCAACACCGCTAGTTGCAGGGTTGTTATAAATCATAATCGGCAAAGTCGTTGCTTGTGCAATTGACTGATAATATTCAAAAATCTCTTGATCTGTTAGTTTCCAGTACGATACAGGAATGATCATCAGTGCATCTGCACCATAGCTTTGCGCGATTTGGGCCTTTTTGATGGCTTGATCTGTCGTGAGTTCAGAAATCCCAATAATGACAGGTAAACGTTTATTGATGCTTTCAATTGAAGTTTTAGCCACTAAGCACCATTCATCCCATTCAAGATAAGCGCTTTCACCTGTACTGCCTAAAGGTGCGATGGCATCACAGCCATTTTCGATAAGTAAATCGAGCATCTGCTTTAAAACAGCAATGTTAATGGTGTTGTCATCAGAAAATGGAGTAACAGGGTAGCCAATAATACCGTTTAGTTTCATGGTAGAAGTCTCTTTTTAAATACAGTCAGAATGTTTTTTCAAAGCTTTACGTGCGTAATAAGCAAAGTTCACTTTGTTACGTTTGTCAGTAGATACCCAGTCATGAGCTTCTGTTGCTAAATCGTGGGGGATAGGCTGAATTTGTCCGGCCGACATCGCTAGCAGTTGCAGTTGAGCTGCGCGCTCAATTAAAAGAGCCAAGTTGCAGGCTTCTTCAATGGTTTTTCCTGTGACCAGTTGACCATGATGAGACAATAAAACAGCACGGTTTTTACCCAAAGCAGAAGAAATCAAAATACCTTCTTCATTACCTACAGGAACACCCGGCCAATGGCCTACAAATGAGCAATCTTCGTAGAGTGCACAGACATCCATTTGAGAAATCATGAGCGGAATCTGAAGCATGGAGAGAGCTGCTACATGGGTAGGATGCGTGTGGATAATGCAGTTCACTTCGGGATGTTCTTTATAAATCCACGTATGAAAACGATTGGCTGGGTTTGCCATTCCTTCTTGATTGATTGGTTCTAAATCTTGATTAACCTCAAGCAAGTTTGAGGCAGTAATTTCATCAAAGCCTAAACCAAAACGTTGAGTAATAAAGGAATCTTTATTTTCACTACGACATGTAATTTGGCCCGCTAAACCAACATCATGGCCATGATTAAATAAAATACGACAAGTGAGTGCAAGCTTTTGGCGATCCGTTAAATCTGAATCGCTAATCCACTTTTGCATGTCTTGCTGTGCATGTTGCATCAGATCTTGTTTGTTTACAGAAGCAGTCTTCATCTCTTCTCCAGTCCAGTTGACCAAATTAAGTAGGTGAAGGCAGAATAGAAAACAACTGGGTGAATCAATACATCCAGTTTTTACAAGTTATATGGTCCAGATGGGGCGAATATGCTAAGACCTTGGCAAATACATTTCCGTATCGATGAAAGAGAAGAAAAAACAGTTTTTTTAAAACTGACCAACTTGATTAGTCAGGAGATTTTAAGTGGTCGCTTGGTGCAAGGGACTATGTTGCCCGGGTCTCGTAGCTTGTCAAAAGAATTGGGAATTAATAGAAAAACAGTACAAGCAGTATATGAAGAATTAGAGGCGCAAGGCTGGCTTGTGACTCGTCCTCGAAAAGGCACATTTGTGGCAGATATTTTGCCGGAAAAGCAGCTCAAAATAGAGCCTGTAAATGAGCGAAAAGTTAATGATAAGCTAACTATTCAAGAAGTTGCTTTATATCCACACAACGATGGTGTGCCTGACCCAAGGCTTATTCCGTATGAGTTATTTTCGAGAGCATATCGGCATGCATTGATTAAAATTACCCAAAACCAGTACATGGGTTATGGAAACCCCCAAGGTATGACTGAGTTAAGACAAGCCTTACAAAAAATGTTGTCGATGGAACGTTTTATGAGTGTTGTCGAAGATGAGATTTGTATTGTACGTGGCAGCCAGATGGGAATTTTTCTTGCATCTCGTGCACTACCAAATCGACAGGGAGTGATTGTAGTTGAAGAGCTGTATTATCCCTCTGCTTTTAAAGCATTTCAGTCAAATGGGTTTCAGGTCATTTCTGTCAAATTAGATGAACAAGGTATTGTCATTGAAGATCTTCAAAGGATTTTACAAGAACACTCAGTTGCTGCGATTTATACAACCCCACATCATCAATATCCTACAACAGTTACGATGACAATGAGTCGCCGTCTTCAACTCTTAGAGCTTTCAAAAAAATGGGGTTTTTATGTTATTGAAGATGATTATGATTATGAATTCCACTATGACAGTCGGCCTATGCCACCCTTAGCGAGTTTGCCTCATTCTGAGCTGGTCATTCATGTTGGCTCATTATCTAAGGTCTTTGCACCCGGTATTCGTTTGGGATACATCGTTGCATCTCAGACTATCATTCAATCCATTACCGAAGATATTTTATTGATCGATCGACAAGGTAATAATATTACCGAACTTGCTTTAGCTGATTTAATGCAGCGCGGTGAAATCAAACGACATATTCGTAAAATGAAAAAAATATATCAGCTACGCCGTGACCATGCCTTAACTGAATTTAGCAGAGTTTTTTCAGGTGATGTCCAGATTCAACCTCCAGCAGGTGGAATGGCTTTATGGGTGAAATTCCAGAAATCTTTTACTAAAGAGCAAGCCTTAAAATTAGACAAACTCAACATGGATACAGAGCATAAGTTTAGACAGGATGATTCTTCTAATCGTTGTATTCGCTTTGGCTTTGCAGCTTTATCCGAGCAAGAAATCACTTCTCTAATCGAGAAGTTAAATGAGGTTCTTAATAAAAGAACAGCGGACTCATAATTCTTTGTTCTAATCTTAGGGCTGATTATCTCTGATAAGATAGCGTTTTTATAAGATGAGAGCTTTGAATTACATCACTTTGAGCCAAATCGGCAATGGCCCGTGCTACTCGTAAAACACGATGAAATGTTCACTCTAATTGATCTTGATACTTTTGAATCTCTGAGACAAAGCTCAGCAGAAAAGGTGTAATTTGTGATTTATATTGTTCAGTTTGCAGCATCTCAATAATTTGTTTAGGAGATTTGCTAAGAAGAGAGATCCTTAAAAATAAATCTTCAAAAAAATTGCTACTGACTGTCGAAAGTACTCTTCTTAACGAAACCAGCATATCGTCACCGCGGCTAGATGCATGAACTAGAACAATAGGTTTATCTATGATTTCAGTGCGTGAAACCATCCAGTCAATTGCATTTTTGAGACCGCCTGGAATACAACGGATATATTCAGGACTTGAGATGATAATGCCATCTGAGGCAGAAACAGATTTGATAAATTCTTCTACTACAGCAGGCGTTTTTTCTCCCTCATCATCTGGAGAAAAGATAGGCAAAGTATTAATTTGATCGAAAACTGAAAATTCAATACTGGACGGTGCTATATCTTTCATTGCTCGTAATAGCGCTGTATTTGTAGATGCCTCTCTTGCACTGCCGGAGATAGCCAAAATTTTCATAGCGTCCTCTTTGCCTTCTTATATAGGCAGTAATAAATTCTTTAATTAACAACTCATATAAATATTAAAAACAGCGGACTCACGATCCGCTGTTTTTTCATTTGTTAACTATTTCCTCGATAGGATAATGCTTCTGTAAGGTGAGAACTTTGAATCACTTCACTTTGAGCTAAATCGGCAATGGTACGAGCAACGCGTAAAACACGATGATAAGCACGAGCCGATAAATTTAAACGTTGCTGAGCCATTTCAATCATTCGTTGAGAAGTACTATCAAGTACAGCATGTTGTTCTAGCTGTTTCGGCGAAAGCGCTTGATTTAAACAATTTTGTCTTTGAATCTGTTGTTCATAGGCATAAATCACACGTTGTCGAACACTGCTCGAATTTTCAACAGGCGTTGGATCTTGTAGCTCTTGGGCCTTTAACGGTGGCACTTCAATATGTAAATCGATACGGTCAAGTAATGGCCCCGATATACGGTTTTGATAGCGCTTAATACTCTCGGGTGAACACTGACAACGACTATCTTGATTAAATGCATAGCCGCATGGACATGGGTTCATCGCCGCAATCAGTTGGAAGTTAGCCGGATAAGTAATTTGCCGAGCTGCTCGTGAAATAATGATTTCTTTTGACTCAAGCGGCTGGCGTAAGACTTCTAATACTTTTCTATCAAACTCGGGGAGCTCATCTAAAAAAAGTACTCCTAAATGCGATAATGTAATTTCACCAGGTTTAGGGTGAGAACCGCCCCCAACGAGTGCAATCGCTGATGCTGTATGATGGGGCGCTCGAAATGGTCGCTGACCAAAAGTATGTGATGTATTTGAAATAGAATAAATGCTAGCAACTTCAAGCGTTTCTTGATTAGTCAGAGGCGGTAAAATTGAAGGAAGCCTTGAGGCGAGTAAAGTTTTACCTGTGCCAGGTGGTCCTTTAAAAAGTAAGGAGTGCCCCCCAGCAGCAGCAATTTCGAGTGCGCGGCGTGGGCGTAGCTGACCTTTTACATCTGCAAGGTCAAATTTATAAGGCATTTGGTTTGAAGTGGTCGTAGGCTCAACCGAAGATAGAGACTTTGTGCCCAGAAAATGTTCACAGACTTCTTTTAAATGGCTCACTGGATAACATTTAAAGTCAGGTAAGTGACTAATATCCTGACTATTATCAAGCGGGAAAAGCATTTTATGCTTGGCTTGTTGACAAGCCATTGCCAAAGTTAAAGTACCTGACACTGGCCTTACATGACCATCAAGTGCTAACTCTCCAATAAATTCAAAATCTTCGGCACAGTTTTCTGGGAGCTGACCAGAGGCAATTAAAATACCTACAGCAATTGGTAAATCTAGACGTGAACCATCTTTGGGCAAATCTGCTGGTGCAAGATTAATGGTCAGTCGTTTAGTCGGAAATTGAAATCCACTGTTAATAATCGCCGAGCGAACTCGGTCTTTACTTTCTCTTACTGCCGCTTCGGCTAGGCCTACAATGGTAAGAGAAGGTAAGCCTTGACTCACATGTACCTCTACTTCAATGAGAGGTGCATGTAAACCCAAAAGTCCCCGTGTATAAATTTTAGAAAAAGACATCTTGTTGTTCCATTATGGTGCTTCATTTTTAATCGTTGTAAAGTATAAGTGCGCTACATTGGTGCTTATTTTTTATTCTTTAAAGTTTCTTCTAATAGTTCCACTTGTTTTTGTAGCTCTGCTAAACGTTGGTTGGCTGATTGAAGTGCAGTCTTTTGGCGGTCAATCTCTTGTCTGGAAACAAGATCTAACTTTTCGACTGCTTCATTTAATAATGCACGTAAATTTTTTTCCAAATCTTTTTTAGGCTCATCAATTTGTTCCAGAATGGCCTGTAATAAAGTTTCTAGCATGAAATATCCAAAGTGTTGTATTACCTTATGGTTTACAGTTTACCACTGCTTGAAGGTGGGATATAGGTTTCAATTCTTTTAGTACAAATAGAACATTAAATCAGCATGTAAACATACTGAAAATTCATTTTATTTTTAATAGCTCATCTACATCTTGATCACTAAATAGGTTATAAAGAAAGTTCATGCAATAGATTCATTTCCCTCAACCTTTGAAATATTGGCATGAAAATTGAACATAAAACCTTACTGGTGAAAAGAAGCCGAAGGAAACAAACATGAAGCTTGTAACTGCAATTGTAAAACCGTTTAAATTGGATGATGTGCGTGAAGCGCTCTCTGACATTGGTGTACAAGGGATTACCGTAACTGAAGTTAAAGGTTTTGGTCGTCAAAAAGGACATACAGAACTCTACCGTGGCGCGGAGTATGTGGTTGATTTCTTACCTAAAGTAAAAATCGAAATTGCGATTAGTGATGAAATGGTCGACGCGGTGATTGAATCAATTACACGTGTAGCAAGCACAGGAAAAATTGGCGATGGTAAGATTTTTGTGACTAACCTGGAACAAGTTATCCGTATCCGTACGGGTGAAACTGGACCAGATGCTGTCTAATTGGCACAAAGCTTGCTGAGTAGAAAATAACTCGCAAATGAGGTTGGGGGACACGAATGAAAAAAATGCTTATGGCGCTGAGTCTATCAGGCGCTCTTTTGGGTGGTACTGCCGTTTGGGCAGAAGAAGCTGTAACAACGCCTACATCGGAAGTTGCGGCTACATCAACATCTCAAGCTACTGCAACTACTGCAGAAGCACCAGTTGCTGAAACTCCAGCAGCTCCAGCACCGACACCCACTCTTGATACGGGTGACACCTCTTGGATTTTAGTTTCAACCGCATTGGTTTTATTAATGACCATCCCGGGGTTGGCATTATTCTACGGCGGTATGGTCCGTAAAAAAAATGTACTCAGTACGATGATGTTCAGCCTTTCCGCTGCAATTTTAGTCAGTTTAGTGTGGGTGATTGCTGGGTATTCAATCGCGTTCTCTGGCACAGGTGCATTTTTTGGTGATTTGTCTAAAGCAATGCTAAACGGAGTCGCGTTTGATGCATTGAGTGGGACAATTCCTGAAAGTCTCTTTGTTATTTTCCAAATGACCTTTGCCATTATTACAGTTGCAATTCTCAGTGGTTCTATTGCGGACCGCATGAAGTATTCAGCTTTCATGGTGTTTATTGCAGTTTGGGTACTCGTTGTTTATGCACCAATTACTCACTGGGTTTGGGCAGCAGATGGTTGGTTATTTAAAGCAGGCGCATTAGATTTTGCTGGTGGTACAGTTGTACATATCAACTCAGGTGTTGCAGGCCTCGTTGCGGCTTACATGCTTGGAAAACGTATTGGTTTGGGCCGTGAATCTATGGCTCCGCATAACTTGACTCTAACTGTAGTCGGTGCAAGCTTACTTTGGGTGGGTTGGTTTGGCTTTAACGGTGGTAGTGCTTTAGGTGCTGGCGCTCGTGCAAGCATGGCAATTTTAGTGACTCAAGTTGCTGCCGCTGCTGCTGCGTTCTCTTGGTTAGTAGTTGAACGTATGATTCGCGGTAAAGCGTCTGTATTAGGTGGTGCTTCTGGTGCTGTCGCTGGTTTGGTTGTGATTACGCCAGCAGCAGGTTTCGTCGGTGTAGGCGGTGCTTTAGTCATGGGCCTTATCGGTGGCGTAGTGTGCTTCTGGGGTATTACCGCACTTAAACGCTTACTTAAAGCTGATGATGCTTTGGATGCGTTTGGTTTACATGCTGTAGGTGGTATTGTCGGTGCGATTTTAACTGGCGTATTTTACAGTGATGAAATCATCAAAGCAGCCAACGTTACCTTAGCTCCAACCTTCGCTGGTCAATTATGGGTACAAGTTGAAGGCGTATTGGCAACCATGATTTACAGTGGTGTAGCGACTTTTGTAATTCTTAAAGTGATTGATCTTGTGATTGGTATCCGCGTTAATGCTGATGATGAACGCATGGGTCTGGATTTAAGCCAACACGGCGAACGTATTGAATAATTCGTAATATATCTGCTGTCTTAAAAGAACAGTCTTGCGCTGTGATCAAAGTGATGCTTTGATCTTGCTCAGGACTGTTTTTTTGTCTTATAGAATGCTGGTTCTGTAAGTGTAGAAATTTTGCTACACTAGGTCAAAGTAATCGACCCTATAAATCCGCTATGCATTGTCCATTTTGCAACGCCGCAGATAGTAAAGTCATCGATTCACGTTTAGCCGCCGAAGGCTGTCAGATTCGTCGACGTCGTGAGTGTGTAAGTTGCGGTGAACGTTTTACCACTTTTGAAAGCTATGAAGTGGTGATGCCCCGTGTGATCAAATCGAATGGAAAGAATGAACCTTTCGATGAGGCCAAGCTACGCCGTTCGTTAATGCATGCATTGCAAAAACGTCCGGTCACCCAAGAACAGATAGAAACTGTTTTAAGTGATATTCAATTACAGATTCGCCGTTTAGGTGAGCGTGACGTGAAGTCTAGAACAATTGGTGAAGTCGTCATGCAATCTCTATTTGCACTCGACCATGTCGCTTATGTTCGATTTGCTTCTGTTTATCAAGATTTTCAGGATGTTGAAGCTTTTCGCCGACAAATTGAGCAAATGCAGCAACGTGAACAATAATTATTTGAGATTTTTATGTCTGAGTTGAAAAAAGATCAATATTGGATGCAGCAAGCTATTGAACTTGCCAAACGAGGTCTATATTCGACTAAGCCTAATCCAAATGTTGGTTGTGTCATTGTCAAAGATGATCAGTTAATCGGTGAGGGCTTTCATCCTAAAGCAGGTCAACCACACGCAGAGGTTTTTGCCTTACGTCAGGCAGCTGAACAGGTTCAAGGTGCAACAGCGTATGTGACGCTTGAGCCATGTGCACATTATGGGAGAACTCCTCCTTGTGCCGAAGCACTGGTTAAGGCACAGGTTAAAAAGGTGGTTGTGGCATGTCCTGATCCAAACCCACTCGTTGCGGGTAAGGGTGTTCAGATTCTGAAAAATGCCGGAATTGAAGTAGAAGTTGGCATTTGTGAAGATTTGGCAGAAAAATTAAACCAAGGTTTCTTAAAGGCGATGTCTACGGGCATGCCTTATGTACGCTTAAAAGTAGCTTCAAGCCTAGATGGCCGTACTGCAATGGCATCTGGTGAATCGAAGTGGATTACTGGTGCAGTTGCGCGTCAAGATGTACAGCATTGGCGTGCCATTTCAGGAGCAGTGATTACAGGGATTGATACTGTGATTGCAGATGACTGTCAGCTTAATGTACGAAGTCTGGACAGTGTTGATATTGAGACAATTGCACAGCCAAAACGGATTATTTTAGACCGCCAAGGTCGTTTGCCGCTCGCTGCTAAAATTTTAGAAAACCCTGAAACTGTGATGGTGATGGGGCCATATCGTCAAGAACTTGCCGATTTAGGCGTGATACAATTAGAAATTCAGCCTTTAAAAGTGCTGTTACAGACCCTATCTAAGCAATATCAAATTTATGATGTATTGGTAGAAACCGGTGTAACATTATCTACTGCCTTTTTACAAGAAGGTTTGGTAGATGAGTTGATCAGTTATATTGCCCCGACATTATTGGGGGAAAGTGCAAGAGCCATGTTCAATGCAGAGTTTGAATATATGGCACAACAACTTCGTTTTACACTTCTTGATGTGACACAACTTGATCAAGATATACGCTTAAGGTTAATCCCTACGCAAGAGAAAGTATGAATCCAGAGCCTTCGGTTTATCACAAACGTCGTCATGCAGCCCGTACGACAGACGAATATCTTTTCCATCAGCTTGTTCCTTACTTGGGTAATAAGCGCCGATTGCTCCATCTAATTTTAGAAGCCCTTGAAATTACAGGGACGCTGAATAGCAAGAAAAAGAATCCTCCGATTTTTGCCGATTTCTTTGCCGGCAGTGGTGTAGTGTCTCGTTTGGCGCGTCAAAATGGTTACCGAGTGATTGCGAATGACTGGGAACCTTATAGCCATGCGTTAAATCATGCGATTTTAGCTTGTATTGATGCACCTGCTTTTAAAGAGCTGGGCGGTTATCAGAAGGCAATCGATTATTTAAATCGCTTACCTGAAGTTAAAGGTTGGGTAACACATAACCTTTGCCCACGTAATGATGATATTTATGATCCAGCTCGTGACCGTTTGTTCTTTAAACGCCGTAATGGTATGCGTATTGATGCGATTCGCCAGCAGATTGCAACATGGCAATCTCAAGGCGCAATTAATGATGTAGAGATGAGTGCATTGCTCGCACCATTGCTCTATTCAGCCAGTTTTGTCAGTAACACCAGTGGTGTATTTAAAAGCTTCCACCAAGGGTGGGGCGGACGTACACAAACTGCGTTAGAACGAATTGAGTCATTACTTTGGTTAACACCAAGTCGTTTTTGCGAGATTGGTGATCGTAAACGTCCTGCTGCTGAAATGTGGTGTGTAGATTCACAGCATCTAGCAAATCAAATGAGTGGTTTTGAAGTAGATGTTGCCTATCTCGATCCACCGTATAACCAGCATGCATATAGTAGTAATTACCATGTTTTGAATGCATTAACTTTATGGGATCAGGTCGATTTACCTTCACCAGATACCAAAGGTTATAAGAGCGGAATTGATAGAGCTTGGCGTAAAGAACGTCCAAGCCCATATAACTCTTCTAAATATGCGAAAGATGCGTATGAAAAACTACTTTCAACCATCAATGCCCGCTATATTCTGACCAGTTATTCAACTGATGGTAATATCGAGCCGAAAGATTTGCTTATGGCCAATCTGGAGCGGGGCAAAGTGACCTTGTTAACACAAGATGTTCCGCGCTATCGAGTAAGTAAACAGCGACAGTCTGAACGTGCACGCGTGCTTGAGTTTATTGTGATTACTGATACTCATGCCAAGTCAGGACCACCATTACGTCAGTTATTAGGCCAGCTTTACCACTTCGCCGAGCTAGGTGGTGTAGATACCTCAGGTAATAGCACACAGCTCGCACTTTGGTAAGCGCTGCAATTTAAGCAGTGTAAAAAGATTTGGAGATTCAGCCATGTTTACAGGCATTATTGAAAGTTTAGGAAAAGTTGAAAGCCTGCAAAGCGTAGGTGGTGATGTGCGTTTACGTATTCAGACTGATCTGGATATGTCAGATGTACATTTGGGTGACTCAATTGCGACCAATGGAATTTGTCTTACCGTGATTGAATGGGGCGATAATTGGTATGCAGCTGATGTTTCTCGTGAAAGTTTAAACCGAACGACTTTGGGTAACTGGAAAGTCGGGCAACGTGTCAATGTTGAAAAAGCAATGTTACCGACAACACGCTTTGGTGGACACATTGTAAGTGGTCACGTTGATGGGGTGGGCGAAATTACCGTAGTACGTGAAGATGCTCGCTCAATCTATTATGAAGTGACGGCACCCGCAGAACTTGCTAAATATTTAGCAGAAAAAGGTTCTGTGACTGTAGATGGGATTAGTTTAACGATTAACCATTTACGTGGAAATATTTTAAGCTTGAACTTAATTCCGCATACAGCAGAACGTACTAACATTGGAACGTGGCAAGTAGGTAGCAAGGTAAACCTTGAAGTCGATGTTTTGGCGCGTTATATCGAGCGTTTATTACTAGGTGATAAGGCTGCTGAACAAAAAACAGAGTCAAATATTAGTATGGCTTTTTTAGCTGAAAATGGTTTTTTAAAATAAAAAGCTAGGTCGTTAAAATAAAAAAACCGGACACATGTTCCGGTTTTTTTATTTTGAAAACTTAATGCTTGGTTAGAGTAACCGAGTGTGTGCCGACCCATGGCTTGTTATGCTGAGTGCGAGTAATTGTAAAATCACGGGTTTCAGACTCACGTGTAAGTAAGATAGATAAAGAGTTAAAGTCGTTATGACTCATATAAAATTCTTGTGCTGAAAACGTCCATTGCTCACCCTGATTTAGCTGTTCAACTTGCTTTGAAATCTGATGCAGAATGTCCATCTCTTATCCTCATTAATTATCTTGAATAGTTACTTTTCATTCTTATAATTAATTGATCTATAAGAATAATCTATATGTCTATTCTGTGACATATACGTGTCACTTTTATGACAAAACAAATATTTAAAGGTTTACTTTTCTATTTTTTCATCAGAAAACTTAGAATTCTTTAAAATGTATTCAATTTCTTCTTGAGCTGCCGAATGTAACTTGGCTCGGAAAGCCGTTACAGACTGTTCAATTAAGCTTTCAGCTTCAAGTTCTAAACGAATGCGTAAACTTTCAAGCTCAGATAAGATTTGATCATCGGTAATACTAAGTTTTACGCCAGATGAATAATTAATTGCAGGTGTTTCAGGATTTTTCTGATAACGCGCAGTTTGCTCTGCAACCTCTTGTTCTAAATGACTACGTAATATGTGTAATGTTTCAGTCTGTTCATTAAACTTGCGAATTTCGTCTGCTTGCAACTCCGCAGCATAAGCAGCTTCTGATGCACGTTTGTCAGCAAGTGCTTTTTCTAAAGCAAGTTGACGACGAATACGTGCCTGCTCAATGAGCTCTGCTTTGAGGTCTGCGTAGGCTTGTTCAATTTTTTGCTGTGATTCTAACTGTGCTTTTTCGTCATTTAAAACCCAAAGCTGAATAGGGGTTTGGGGTTCGAGGAGATCGCAAATACGAGCCAGATCCTGTTGATAGGTATGACGGACAGCTTCAGGCGCATTTAACCATCTTTTTTTAAAATCTTGCCCGACATTTAATGCCACCATGGTTCTCCTTGATCAACAGTATTTACATTTTAGCGCGTTATAATTTAAAGGTCCGCGGTTCTATACCCAAACGGCGATACATTTTAAATTTTTCTCGACCAATTTGCTTGGCTGTTTCATTATTTTCAACAATTTCTATAATGTGGCTAAAATGATCAACTTGATCAAGTGCATGATTGTTAAAATTAAATACTAACAAGCCTTGTTCAAGTGGTTGTTTAGCCGAAATACATACAGTAGCATCAGTCTGGTCAACACCATGCGCAATGAAACTAACAGGATCAAAATCCCATAATCTTTCATCAAGCATCTGTTGTAGTTGCACATCTGGGCAATACCACCAGATTTTAGGATGCTTCTGTAAAATTTTTCGGCATAAACGGCAAGCACTATCGACTTGCCGTTCTTCACTGGTTTCAAACAGATAAAAACTAACTTTAGCCATTCGTATTTACACGATTTGCTAAAAATTGCATGAGGAGTGGTACTGGACGACCTGTTGCACCTTTAGCTGGACCTGAAAGCCATGCTGTTCCTGCTACATCTAAATGAGCCCAACGATATTCACGTGTAAAGCGTTCAAGGAAACATGCAGCCGTAATCGCGCCGCCGTATGGACCACCGATGTTCGCAATATCTGCAAATGGTGAGTCAAGTAACTCTTGATAATCATCAATCACTGGCATACGCCATACACGGTCAAAAGATTGCTCGCCAGCTTGTTGGAGCTCGGCTGCCAAAGCATCATCTGGTGAGAACAAACCACTGAGTACTTTGCCTAAAGCGACTACACACGCACCTGTTAAAGTCGCAATATCAACCACTACTGCTGGATTGAAGCGTTTGATATAGGTCAATGTGTCACACAGTACTAAACGGCCTTCAGCATCTGTATTTAAAATTTCAACAGTTTGACCGCTCATGGTTGTCACAATATCGCCCGGACGGGTTGCTTTGCCAGAAGGCATATTTTCTGCTGCTGCAATTGCACCTACCACATGAATAGGAAGTTTTGCTTCACAGAGCGAACGCATTGTACCGAGTACAGAGGCTGCACCACACATATCAAATTTCATTTCATCCATGCCAAGGCCTGGTTTTAAAGAAATGCCACCTGTATCAAAAGTTACGCCTTTACCAACAAGAACTACCGGAGCTTGATCAATCTGTGCTTGATATTCAAGAGTTACAATACGGCCCGGACGTTCAGATCCTTTGCTTACTGCAAGAAAAGCATACATGCCTAAATCAGCCATTTGCTGCTCATTTAAAACAGTGACTTTAAGTAAGTCAGGGAATTCTGCGGCTAAAGCTAGAGCCTGTTCTGCCAAATATTCAGGGAAACAAATATTACCCGGACGGTTGCCAAGGTCGCGTGCATAAGACTGACCAGACTGTACCGCATGTACTAAAGCCAGTTGTTTTTCATCTAGGCTAGTCGTTGAACTAATTAAATCAACCTGTTGTAACACAAATTCATTTTTTTTCGATTTAAACTCATCATAACCATAAGCTGCTTGAGTTAAGCTTAAAGCAAATAAATAATGGTGCTCGACAGGTAACGCAGCAATATCAATTGCGATATGCTTAAATTTATTTTGTGTCGATTTGATAATAGTTTGAGCAAGTTTAGCGAGCTTAACTGTCTGAAGTTCGGCAGTTTTTCCTAAGCCAAGTAGTTGGCTGTGAGGCTGATTTGAAATCTGACCAAATAAAGGCAGAGTTTCGTTGAAGTTGCCTTTAAATTGGGTGGCAGTAAGAACGCTTTCTAGGTTATTGATTTGATAAGTGTTGATATTGCTTTGTAGCTGTTCTGAATCAACTAAAACCCACAAAGATTCATTAGATGTCTGTTCGGGAAAAGTTGTATAAGTTGTAAATTTCATGGCTGCCGTGATTGCCTATAGAAAGTTATGTTGGATTAAAACATTGAAACACTTTCAAGCATAGCGTTGCAATGTGCGGTTTTATATTTTTAACATTCGGGTAAACTAGCATTCGTCCCGATTAGCCTTTTGGAAGTATTACTTTGATTATTCGGCGTTATCTCGTCAAGCAAGTTGTCTCTACCTCATTGGTGGTCATTTCCTTATTGACCTTAATCATGATGGGTGGTCGTCTGATCAAATACTTTGGTGTGGCGGCACAGGGACGTTTAGATGCCGGTATTTTGTTTAGTATCATTGGATACCGTTTACCTGAATTCTTAACACTCATTTTACCACTAGGTTTTTTTATTGGCTTAATGTTGGTATTTGGTCGTTTATATGTTGACCATGAAATGGCTGTATTGAATGGTAGTGGTGTGAGTCGCCATCAATTAGCGCGCTTACTCATTCCTATAACACTGGTTTATATGGTTTGTCAGTCTGTGCTTATGCTTTGGATGACACCGTGGGGACTTCGTGAGTTTGAAAAATTAACAACTACCCAAGCGGTTCGGACAGGCTTCGATTTAGTTCGTCCAAGAGAGTTTATTTCATCTGGACCCTATACGATTTATGCGGGTTCACTGTCAGAAGATCGAAAAAATCTAAAAGATATTTTCTTTTATCAACGTGCAGCCAAAGCAGATAAGCCAGATGTCATGATTTTGGCAAAAGAAGCGACTCGTGTAGAGGTTGCAAATGATACAGCCAATGTAGTTGATCTGGTGCAAGGCCGCCGTTATGAAATATTCCCGGGACAACCAAAATATACACAAGCAGAGTTTCAGTCTTATCGTCTACGCTTAGAAAACGATAAAGACGTTAAGTTTGAGAGTGGGGATGTAGAAGCTTTATCAACGACTAAACTTTTTTCAAAAACAAATGATCCAGTGGTAAGAAGTGAGTTGGGATGGCGTTTATTTGGCCCATTTACCATTATTATTGCTTTAATGCTTTCTGTGGCATTGTCTGAGGTGAGTCCAAGACAAGGTCGTTATTACCGTCTTATTCCGGCGATTTTTATTTTTTCCAGTCTGATCGTATTAATGATTGCAATCAAGACTCGTATTAGTAAAGAAGAACTCGATATTTGGGCTTATCCTGCCGTGTTGGTAGTTTATGGCGTTGCAGCCGCCTTATTTTCACGTAAACAGAAATTGGCACCAAAAATCAAGAAACAGATCAAGCGAGTGAAATTATAATGTTAGCACGTCGAATAGTCGCCAAATATGTGACGAAAACCACTGCGCTTGCGATGTTTGGCACCACAGTTGTTTTGTCGATTTTACAGGTCTTATTTACGTATCTTGGTGAGTTGGGTGAGCTCAAACCAGACTATAACGCATGGCAAGCTTTAATTTATGTGTTATGGGGTGCACCTCGTTATCTCTACGAAATTTTGCCTATTTCTGCCTTGATTGGTGCTGTAATTGGTTTAGGGTCACTAGCAACCAGTAGTGAACTTATTGTCATGCGCTCCGCCGGTATTAGCTTATGGCGTATTGTCGGTTGGGTTATGCGTTCAGCTTTACTGCTTATTATTTTGTCTTTTGCCTTAAGTGAATGGGTTATCCCTTATACGAATGAAAAAGCACAGAGTGTTAAAAGCCACCGTTCTGTAGCTGCTTTAGGCGAAGTTAAAGGTTATTGGTCACGTGAAGGGCAGCGATTTATCTATATCGACTATGCTAACTCTCAGGGCAATTTAAAAGATATTCAAGTGGTCGACTTTGACCAGAACTATTACTTGCAATCATTGATTAATGCTCAGCAAGGACAGTTTGTAAAAAATGGTCAATGGGCTTTGAAGAAAGCAGAACAAATGGATATTTTGGCGGCAGGAAATGCCATCAAAACTGACCATGATGAACAATCGCTTGCTTTAGCATTACAGCCTAAATATGTGCACATGGTGACTTTAGATCCTGAGGATTTATCGCCAAGCCAACTTATTAGCTTCATGCGTTATATGGATGAATATAGTCAGGTGCCAAAGACTTACCAATTGGCTTTCTGGCAAAAAGTTGCCTCGCCATTTTCGTTGATCGCTTTGGTTCTAGTGGCGTGTTCATTTATTTTTGGACCATTACGCCAACAATCGATGGGTTTCCGTTTGGTGATCGCATTGTTTATTGGCTTGAGTTTCTATTATTTGCAGGATTTCTTGGGTTATGCCAGCTTGGTTTACTCCCCATCTCCAGCTTGGTTTGTACTTGTACCTATATTATTAATGTTTGGTGCCGGAAGTTATTTGCTTTACCGCGCTCGCTAGTAATAATTGATATTTATGGTTTTCATCAATCGTAGATATTGGTGAAAGCCATAGGAAAAAATAGAGTCTTGACCGAAAATTCGGTAAGATATTGTGACGAAATTGTAGACAAAAGAGAAATAGATTATGACGGATGCAACTGCTGGCAAGATCCCTCACGTTCTGGTCATTATGGATGGTGTTGGTCACCGTGAAGCGATTGAAGATAATGCTTTTCTTGCAGCAAAAACACCGAATTTGGCGGCAATGATAGCAAAGCATCCAAATAGTCTAATTTCTGGTTCTGGTGAAGATGTTGGTTTACCTGATGGACAAATGGGTAACTCTGAAGTCGGCCATATGAATCTTGGTGCTGGTCGTGTTTTGTATCAAGACTTTACCCGTATTACTAAAGATATTCGTACTGGCGACTTTTTTAAACATGAAGTGTTGATTGACGCCGTTGAAAAAGCCAAAGCTGCTGGTGGTGCTGTTCATATCATGGGGTTGCTCTCAGACGGTGGCGTTCATTCACATGAAGACCATATTGTGGCGATGTGTGAGCTTGCATTAAAGCGTGGTGCAAAAGTTTATTTACATGCTTTCCTTGATGGCCGTGATACACCTCCACGCAGTGCTCAGTCGTCTTTAGAAAAATTAGATGCATTATTCGCTCAGTATCCAGACCAAGGTCGTATCGCAACCATGATTGGCCGCTACTTTGCAATGGACCGCGATAACCGTTGGGATCGTGTTGAGCAAGCTTATTGCTTGTTGACCGAAGGCGAGGCACTTCGTACTGCGCAAACAGCAGTGGAAGGCTTAGAGTTAGCTTATGCAGCCAATGAAAACGATGAGTTTGTAAAAGCGACTCGTATTGGTGATGTTGCTAAAGTGCAAGACGGCGATAGTGTTGTATTTATGAATTTCCGTGCTGACCGAGCTCGTGAAATTACTCGTGCATTTGTAGAAAAAGACTTTGCAGGTTTTGAGCGTAAAGTTGTACCAAACCTTTCTAAATTTGTCATGTTAACCCGTTATCAAGCTAGCATTGATGCGCCAGTTGCATACATGCCAGAAGCATTAAAAAATTCATTGGGTGAATATTTATCTTCTCTTGGAAAGACTCAGTTACGTATTGCCGAAACTGAAAAATATGCTCATGTAACGTTCTTCTTTAGTGGCGGGCGTGAAGATGAATATCCGGGCGAAAAGCGTATTTTGATTCCATCTCCAAACGTTGCAACGTATGACCTTAAGCCTGAAATGAGTGCTTATGAAGTAACTGATGAATTGGTTGAAGCCATTAATTCTGGCGAATACGATTTATTGGTTGTGAACTATGCCAATGGTGATATGGTAGGTCATACAGGTATTTTTGATGCTGCAGTTAAAGCAGTTGAAGCAGTCGATCTTTGTCTAGGGCGTGTCTATGAAGCGGTAATGGCAAAGAAAGGCCATATGTTGATTACTGCTGACCATGGTAACGTTGAACAAATGCAAGACTATGAAAGTGGTCAAGTTCATACTCAACATACAACGGAACTTGTACCGTTTATCTATGTTGGCCCAACACAAGCAACAATTGCAGAAGGTGGTGTGCTTGCTGATGTAGCACCAACGATTCTCAATTTAATGCAGATTCCTGTTCCTGCTGAAATGCAAGGACGTAATCTGATTACATTATCTGCATAAGCCAAAGGTGATTGGATGCTGCAACACATTAAATATAAAAAACTTATTGTAAGTATGTTGCTGTGTTGCAGCCAATTTGCTTTTGCGGCACCAGTTGTAAAAGAGAAATTGTCACCTTTGCATTCGGATTCGGAAGAGCCTGAACATAGTTATGCAGAGGTACCGATTGAGTCGATTCAACAGTTTGTTCAAATCTATGGAATCGTTCGAGATAATTACGTTGATGTGAAGTCTGACGATGCCTTATTCCAACAAGCCATTAAAGGGTTGGTGAGTGGACTAGATCGTTACTCGCGCTATTTGTCGGCAGAAGAATATCGTCAATTAATTCAATATACCGAAGGTGACCTCGCCTCGGTTGATTTTGCTTTAAGCCCTGAATTGCATGTCCATAAATGGATGATTCGTGATCTTAAAACTGGCTCAGATTCATACAAATTAGGTTTGAGAAATGGTCAAGCGATTCTCAAGATTGATAATCAAGACTTAAAAAATTTAAACCAAGATCAGGTGCTTGGGCTGCTTTATGGCTCTATCGGAAGTACGCTTCAAGTACAAGCAGAAGATTTAAATGGAAACCTCAACTTAGTTCGTAATAAAAAAATAGAAACCGATATAGAACCTGTAATGCTACATAATCAGGTTTTGGTGCTAAAAATTAGAGTATTCCAGCAAGACACGGCAAATGAAATTAAACGGTTAATTGAAGAAAATAGTTCACCACGTTTAAAAGCCGTTTTAATCGATTTACGAAACAATCCGGGTGGATTGTTATCGGCAGCAGTCGAGTCGGCAGATTTATTTCTAAATAGTGGGATTATCGTCTCAACTAAAAGCCGTTCGGAAGGTAATCAGCAATTTCAGGCTTTGCCCGGCAATGAATTTCAGAATATAAAATTAGGTATATTAATTAATCATCGTTCTGCATCGGCAGCCGAGGTTTTTACCGCGGCCATGAAAGAACACCAGCGTGCTTGGGTAATCGGTGAAAAAAGTTATGGGAAAGGCGTAGTGCAGAAACTATTTCCTTTGCCAAGTGGTGCTGCACTACAAATGACAGTCTCACACTATTACACGCCAAATGGCAATATGATTGAAGGGCAAGGTATTCAGCCTAATCAGACCTATCCTTTGCCCCCAGAAATGAAAGAAGACGTATATTTAGATCGTGTTGCAGACTTATTTCTAAAGAAAAAATAGTCTTTTATACTTCCTCTCCTAATTCGGTATCTAAGCCAAACTTTTTCAGTCGATAGCGTAAAGAACGGAAGGTCATTCCTAGCTTTTTAGCTGCTAAGGTCCGGTTCCAATGTGTCATGTCCAACGCGTTCAGTAGAATATCTTTTTCAATATTTTCTAAGTAGCGTTCTAAGCCTTCCATTGGTAATTTTGGCCGAGTCTGAGTAATCGCTGTTGATGTTTGATTCACTTGTTTAGTTGCAATTTGCGAGTTAACGCTGCTGCTTCTAATAGGAGGTGCTAAATGTGTTAAATCAATACATTCATCATCACTTAAGGTAATAGCTCGTTCAATCATATTTCTTAATTCACGGACATTACCTGGAAAATCTTGCTGCAATAAATAAGTTTCAGCAGTAGTGGTTAATTGTTTGCTTGGAATTTCCCATTCCATACAAACCTTTTGAATAAAATGATTGGCTAATAACAAAATATCTCCACCGCGCTCACGCAGTGGCGGCAACATGATATCCATAACATGGATACGGAAAAATAAGTCCTGACGGAATTTGCCTTGTCGGACTAATAACTCTAAATCTTGGTGGCTGGCGCTGATCACCCGAAAATCAACATCGATTTCCTGATCTGAACCTACTGGGCGAATTTTTTTCTCTTGTACTGCCCGAAGTAATTTAACTTGCATACTTAAAGGTAATTCGGCAATTTCATCTAAAAATAAGCTGCCGCCATGAGCAGACAAAATAAGGCCTTGTTTGTCTTGGGTAGCTCCAGTAAAACTGCCTTTTTTATGTCCAAAAAGTTCACTTTCCATGAGCTCAGTTGGAATTGCTCCACAGTTAATCGCAATAAATGGACCTTCGCTGCGGTTACTCAAACGGTGAATAAGATTAGCAACAACTTCTTTACCTGTACCAGATTCCCCCGTAACAAACACAGGAGCTTGGGAACGAGCTATTTTTTTTATAGCAATACGCAAGTTTTGTATCGGTGGAGAACGTCCGATTAATAGATCATTCTCCAACGTTGTTTCACCGAACTCATGCTCTGGTTTTGGCTGATTTAGCGCTTTTTTTAATAACTGATCTAAATGAATTTGGTTAATAGGTTTACTTACAAAGTCAAAAGCTCCCGCCTTTAACGCTGCAATTGCAATATCCATATTGCCGTACGCAGTTAAAACTGCAATTGGTGTGTGAGAATAAGTTTGAGAAACATGTTTAACTAATTCTAAACCGCTACCGTCGGGTAGGTTTAAATCGGTTAAGCATGCATCGTAATGAAACTGAGTAAAGAGTTGTTTGGCCTGTTCAACCCGATAAGCAAGATGTGTTTTAATCCCCATTCGCGCAAGAGTCATTTGCATTAAAAGGCACAAATCTTCTTCATCGTCTACAAGCAAAACTAGTGGTTGCTGTTCTGCCATTTCCCCAAAAACCTAATAAAAAAATCAATATATTATTGGGCATTCCATTCGGAAGCATGCCCCTTGTTTTTGCTCTACATACGTGAGCTTTGCATGGTTTGCCTCACAAAAACTATGAGACAAATATAATCCTAAACCAGTTCCATTAATTTCGGTACTAAAAAATGGTTTAAATAATTGAGATATATCACGTTTTGAAACACCTTCGCCGTAATCGATCACATCAATATAAATTTTATTTGTTTGTGAGTGAATGTTGATCAGAACATGGGGTGAATCGGGGGCATTATGTCGTAAAGCATTCCTGACAAGGTTAATCAGCACTTGTCTGAGCTGTTTCTCGTCAAATAATAATTTTAAGGATGAATCAGAGATTTTAAGCTGTATAGAATGTTTAACATCCGATAGATCTTCGTCTAATAACGTCTTTATGAAGTCGTTTAATTCAATCTGGATTAGATGAGTTCTTTCGCTGCTGGCAAGTCCTAAGGTGTCTTGAACAATACTATCGATGCGTTTTGTTTGCTTACCAATCATACGGCGTAAAGTACTTTGCTGCTCTAAATCACTATCTTTAAGTAATTCATTTGCCTGAACAATTGCTGCCAGAGGATTACGGATTTCATGTGCAATACTGGCTGAAAGTTGCCCTAAAGCAGCAAGTTTGAGTTGTTGAGCTTGCTGATTAATGTGTTGTGCATCTTGTAAGATGAGTAGCGTCAATGCTTGTTGTGGTACTACAAGATGTTGCACTTTAATGTTAATAGAGTAAGCCGACAGCCGAGACTCAAAAATAAATCGATCACCTTCTTGTAGGTTATCAAACTTAAGAATTTCAAATAAATCGGAGTGCCATTTAGCTAAAGGATATTTTTCACTGGCAAATTGTGGCGGAATGCCTAACAGAGAGCAGGCAGCCGGATTACTTAGAACAATGTCATAGTTTTCATCTAGAACAAGATAGCCTTCTTCAATTTGTTCCAGAATATAGCGGTTAATATTTTGTAGTTGATAGAGCTCTATTGATTGGTGGAAAGTTAGCGCCTCAAGTAATTTAAAGCGCTGAACTGCAATTTGTCCGATCCCATGCACCACAAAAAATAAGAAGGCTAATAAGGCACTATTACCAATTGTATTTAGATTATTGTAGTCAAATAAACTACCGACAAAGCGTTGGTAAATAATGGCAATGACCGCAAGTAATGTAATGAGTAAAGACATTCTTGCGCTGAGTAAAATTGCCGAGGTGAATATAGCAATAACATACAGCAAGCTGAGTTGTAGATTTGGTTCACCTACAGAAAATGTAAGTAAACTCAGGCAGATAACATCAACTACAAAAAATAAAATAAGCTGCTTTGTTGCCTGAGTTGCAACAAACTTAAAACACAAAAGCTGAAGAAGGCTTAATATGGAATAGCCAAGCAGTGTGTAAGAATATAAAGCGGGTTGTTGTAGACTATTGTCGATTTGAGCATCGGTTAAAACCAAAATAATATTGAGGCTAACCGCAATAATAAGACGATATAAACCATACCACGTGCCCAAACGAAAAATCGTATTGGACAACGATGAGTTTAAGGGAAATTGCATATAGTTTGATTATGGTTTGATCAGACCATACCGGATCGCAAGATGAGTTAGTTTAACGTCACTATCGATGGCGAGTTTTTCAAAAATACGGTAGCGGTAAGTATTCACTGTTTTGACACTTACAAAAAGTTTGTCCGCAATTTCTTGAGCGCTAATACAATTTACAACCATCATTGCAACTTGCATTTCTCGTTCGGATAGGGCGTCAAAAGGTGATTGTTGTGTGTCAGACAGATAAGAGCTCGCTAACTGCTCAGCAATATCGGCACTGAAGTATTTACCACCTTGCATGACTTTGTTGATTGCTCGAACCATTTCTGTAATTGGAGCACCTTTCGTGATGTAGCCTTTAGCTCCTGCTTTAAGCAAAAGAGAAGGGTAAGGTTCTTCTGATAAGCCACTTACAGCAATAACTTTTGTATCTGGTGCGGTTTGTAGTAAACGACGCGTTGTTTCTACGCCCCCGATGCCTGGCATGTTGACATCAAGTAGCACAACTTGAGGATGTTTCTGACGAACAATAGCAATTGCTTCTTCACCCGATTCGGCTTGTCCAATGACCTCTACATCGGCATGATCTTCTAACATACGGCAAATGCCTGTACGTACAAGTTCATGGTCATCCACAACTAAAACTGTAATCAAGAAGACCTCCTTTCTTTCAAAAAACAAGTTTTTTGTTACATAAAGCAAAATTAGCTTGCAATGGAATGACAAAATTAGCAATCCTATTCTTATATAGTGAGCGAATAGTTGTGCACAATTGTGTCGGTAAAAGCGTTATACCTTATACCTCAAATGTAAGGCATAATTATAGTAAGCGCAAATGTGTATCACCCTGAGTCGAGTATTGTGCCGTGAAAAATTCTAAAAAGTCTTTAATACATGTGCTAAGCATGTCTATTTTGCTTAGTTTGAGTTCAACAAGCTTTGCAGAACTCGTCAATAACCCGTCCTCAGGGAGTGGTGGGAGTGCAAGTTTAAATTGGTCTTCAGCTGACGCTAGTCAACTTTTGAATGATGAAGATGATGAGCCAACTATACAAGGGTCAACATCTGTAACTACAACTTTACGTGGTGGTAATGCACCCAAAGTTGTGGCATCTGCACCAAAATTTGCTCAAATCCGCGATACCTCTGGTTACAATGCCCAGCCGAGTGTAAGTGCTCGCGCTGCGTTAGTGATGGATGCGCAAACTGGTGAAGTGTTGTTTAGTAAAAATACGAACGCTTCTGTGCCAATTGCATCTATTACCAAGTTGATGACAGCAGTGGTAACGGCAGATGCCCGTTTAAACATGTCAGAAGAAATTATGCTTGAGCAAATTGATTTTGCGGGGGCAAACGGTAAAAATTCAAGTTCAACACTCCGTGTTGGCGACAAGATGAACCGTGCAGAAGTTCTTCTGTTTGCTTTAATGAAGTCTGAAAATCCGGCAGCAGCGGCTTTAGCGCGTACTTATCCGGGTGGTCGTCCTGCATTCGTTGCTGCAATGAACTCTAAAGCACGTTCTTTAGGTATGAATGCAACTCATTATTATGAATCTACAGGCTTAGATCCGCGTAATGTATCTTCTGCGCGTGACTTAGGGATTTTGGCAAGTACTGCTTCTCAGTATGGTTTGATTCGTCAATTTTCAACCACACCAACTTATGATTTTAACTTGGGTTATCGTGTGTTGAAATCTAACAATACCAATGCTCTAGTGCGTAATGGCGGTTGGAATATTAACTTGTCTAAAACGGGTTATATCAATGAAGCAGGTCGCTGTGTTGTCATGCATACGACTGTAAACTCACGTCCAGCAGTGATTGTATTGCTTGGTGAGCCAAGTTCGCAAGCACGTAATAATGATGCAACTAACCTATTGAGTTGGTTAAGTAATTTACCAAAACGTATTTAATTTAATTATTCTAAAAACGCTTCTATCAAGAAGCGTTTTTTTATACCTATTAAAAAGACATAAAAAAACGGCTGTGTTGAACAGCCGTTTTTATGAAAACTCAGATTTTACATGTTAGATAAAATCGAATCTTTTACTTGGCTCATTGTTGCATCAATTGACAACATGACTGCATCAGCACATTGTTTAATTGCAGTATCTGGGTCTTTCAAGCCATTACCAGTCACTGTACATACAATTACAGAACCTTCAGCAATTTTACCTGCTTTAATGTCACGAATCGCACCACCGATAGAAGCAGCAGATGCTGGCTCAACAAATACGCCTTCGTACATAGAAAGTAAGCGCTGAGCTTCTAAAATTTCGCTGTCTTGAAGTTCATCAAACCAGCCTTTAGAGTCGCGTACGACCGCTTTAGCATGGTTCCAGCTCTGTGGGTTACCAATACGGATTGCAGTTGCAACTGTTTCTGGATTTTCAACTGGAGCACCACGTAAGAATGGAGCTGCGCCAGAAGCCTGATAACCTACCATTGTTGGTAAACCTTCAGGTTTTGGACCAGTAAACTGATCCGTTGCTGCGTCATAAATAACTTGTTCAAACTGATCAGCAGGTTGATTTGCTACTGCTTCAGTATAGCCCATCCAGTGAGCTGTGATGTTACCTGCGTTACCTACAGGTAAGCAGTGATAATCAGGTGCACGGCCTAAAGCTTCAACGATTTCATAAGCAATGGTTTTTTGACCTTGCAAACGGTAAGGGTTGATTGAGTTTACAATCGTTACAGGCGCTTGATCAGCGACTTCTTTTACAAGACGCATACCATCATCGAAGTTACCACGGATTTGCATAGTGATCGCACCATACATCATCGCTTGCGCCATTTTACCCATCGCAATTTTGCCTTCTGGAATCAAAACAAATGCTTTGATACCTGCACGTGCAGCATAAGCAGCAGCAGCAGCAGAAGTGTTACCAGTAGATGCACAGATAATCGCTTTAGAGCCTTCTTCAACCGCTTTGGTTACAGCCATGGTCATACCACGGTCTTTAAATGAACCAGTTGGGTTTAAACCCTCATATTTCACATAAATTTCAACATCTTTGCCAATAATACGTGGAATATTCTCTAGTTTAATGAGCGGGGTGTTGCCTTCACCCAAAGAGATAGCACGAGTAGTTGCCGAAACTGGCAAACGGTCACGATAACGATCTACAAGACCAGTATAACGATTGGCATTAGACATGATGGTGTTCCAATTAGAGGTGAAGCGGGAGAGGGAATCTTTCCCTCAACCTGATTAACTATCGAGCGATTCTAAACGAATTCTTACGATTTCGCCACGAATTGCAGGTAAGGCTTGAATTTGTGCAAGTGCCTCATCCATTTTAGATTCGACGATTGGATCGGTGAGAATCACGATTGGAATAAGGTCTTTTAAACGGGATTGTTGCATGATGGCATCAATACTAATTCCAGCACGGCTTAAGATGGTAGTGACATCTGCAAGTACGCCAGTTTGATCTTCGGCATTTAAGCGGATGTAATAACCTGTGGTCATTTCTTCACGGCTTAAAATTGGCACATTTGTTAATGCTTCAAAAGCAAGTTGAGGAATCGTCCCCGCCCCATCTTCGGTATAAGAAATATCACGGACAATATCAATTACATCGGCAACAACAGCAGAAGCAGTTGGACCAGCACCAGCACCAGCGCCGTAATAGAGTGTTGGACCTACGGCATGTGCTTGAACTAAAACAGCATTTTTAACACCATTTACATTCGCAATAAGCTGCTCATCTGGAATGAGTGTTGGGTGAACACGTAACTCAATACCTTTTTCAGCACGGCGGGCAATACCTAAGTGTTTAATGCGGAAACCGAGATCCTCGGCATATTTCACATCTTGTGCAGTAATTTTGCTAATACCTTCGGTATAGACTTTATCGAACTGAAGCGGAATACCAAAAGCACAAGACGCTAAAATGGTAAGTTTGTGCGCAGCATCGATACCTTCAACGTCAAACGTTGGATCTGCTTCTGCATAACCAAGTTCTTGAGCTTCTTTTAATACATCATCAAATGCACGACCTTTCTCACGCATTTCGGTCAGAATAAAGTTGCCTGTGCCGTTAATGATACCTGCCAACCATTGAATATGGTTTGCAGCAAGACCTTCACGGATGACTTTAATAATTGGAATACCGCCAGCAACTGCTGCTTCATAAGCAATTTGTACAGCATTGTCTTCAGCTGCTTTAAATAGTTCGTTGCCATGTTCAGCGAGTAAAGCTTTATTTGCAGTAACGACTTGTTTGCCGTGTTTGATCGCTTCCATGATGACTTCGTAAGCAGGGTGTATACCACCCATCACTTCAACAACCATATCAACATCTGGTTGACGAACGATATCAAGTAAATCTGCGCTTTGTTTAATCCCTTCTAATTCGAGATCTGGACGAGGGCGGCGTGTTCCAACGTGGGTAATTTGAATTTCTCGACCGGTGCGACGTTTAATTTCAGCGGCATTTTCTTGTAGTAGTTTAAGGGCTCCTCCACCTACGGTTCCTAGACCGAGTATTGCCAGGCGAACTGGTTTCACGTCACACTCCATTCATCATTTAATCATTTAGTTGAAGCTAGATCATAGCTAAAAAAAACGCCAGACTCTAGCGCTTTTAGTGCCTGTTCAATGAATTAAAGTGCGATGTTTGGAAAAGAAGAGTAGATCAGTCTTTAAACACAGGTAGGTAAAGTATTATTTAGTGAAAAAACAAAGCGCTGCAATTCGAGCAGCGCTTTTCGTAAGAGACGGATGATTAATAATTAATCAACTTTAAGTGGATTATTTATCCAGACGTTTAATTAATTCATCTGGTGTTAGATATCCACCCAAGTACTCGCCATCAGCATTGTAAATAGCAGGTGTACCATTTACACCCATATTCAAGCCAAGTTGATATTGCTCTCGAACAGGGTTTTTACATTGAGCTGGTGGAATGTTGATACCTTGTACTGCTTGATTAAAGGCAGCTTTACGATCTGCACTACACCATACAGCTTCCATGGTCGGCATAAATTGTTCGCCGCGTGGCCAAGCGATATAGCGTATCTCAATACCCTTTTCATTAATTTCGGGTATGTGCTCATGTAGCTTATGGCAATAAGGGCAGCTTGCATCGGTAAACACATAGATCACGTGCTTAGCCTTGCCTTTTGCAGGGTAGACAATAAGATCTTCATTTTTTAAAGCGGCAAGATGCTTTTTATTTTCTGATGCTTGAAGTGAGTCACCAATATTATGAAGCTCTTTGCCTCCTAAGCGGATAACATCACCTTGAATTAAATATTTACCATCACTTGTTGTATAAACTGATGTCATCCCTTCAAGATTCACCCAATATAAATTTGGAACTTCAGTCGGTTTAATATCTAAAATTTTGGCGTTGATATTTGCATTCTTAAATTGTTTTTGCAAAGTTTCGATTAAACGCTGCTTGGCATTACGCTCGATAATGGTTGAAGCTTCCCCTGTAGCAGGTGCAGTCGCTGTGAGCGCATCTTCTTTTTGTGGTTTGTTTTCTTTAGAACAAGCACTGAACAAAAGGCTAGATGCCAAAGTACAGGCAAGAAAAATTTGAGAGCGGGTAAAAGACATAGATAACCCTTATTTCATCAGTATTTATAGTCAGAAGCTGCTAAGCATACCAAAAAATCTAACGTGTATTGTTAAAACTTTCTTAACCTTTGTGAACGAAATCAAACGATTGATATGAAATACTTGCGTGGAGCTTGAAAGCTTTATCATCCTCTAGGGTGATGTTTTTCATGTAATTGTTGCATTCTTACTTGTGCTACATGTGTATAGATTTGTGTTGTAGATAAGTCGCTATGACCCAGTAACATTTGCACGACGCGTAAGTCTGCGCCGTGATTGAGCAGATGCGTTGCGAATGCATGGCGTAAGGTGTGAGGCGAGAGTTCAGCTTGAATATTGGCCTGTAGCGCATAGCGTTTAATGGCATACCAAAAGTTTTGTCGACTCATAATCCCGCCATGTTGGGTTAAAAAGAGATAGTCAGTCGAGCTTTTATAGAGTTGAGGTCGAGCATTATTCAAATAGCGTTCTACCCACTCACAGGCAAATTGTCCTAATGGCACCAAACGCTCTTTATTGCCTTTACCTGTAACACGTAAATAGCCTTGTTTTAAATTAATGAGTTCCAGACGCAAGTTAAGTAATTCTGAAACACGCAAACCACATGCATACAGAACTTCAAACATTGCTCGGTCACGTAAGCCAAGTGCTGTATTGATATCTGGTGCTTGAATCAGTGATTCGACATCTTCTTCAGATAGGTCTTTGGGTAATGCTCGCCCAATTTTAGGAGAGTGGTGGGTCGCAACCGGATTGTCACTCCGTAATTTCTGTTCACGTAAAAATTTGTAAAACTGACGTAGGGCAGATAAACACCGTGCAATTGAGCGGGGACTTTTTCCTGCTTTTGTCAGTTCGATAAGAACATCAGCAATATCGTCACTTGACCATTGTGGAAGAGCATTTTTTTTATGGAGTTCGCTGCATTGAATGAGGTCAGATAAATAAGCATTACGTGTATGTGGACTAACAGTCTGTGCAACGAGATAGTCGCGAAAACCTTGTAAAAAGCTTAAATGTTCTGGAATTTGAACAGGGCTTGGAATACGCGGTTTTTTATTTAACATACACTACATCCTCTAAACCTCTGTACTGTAAAAGAAACTTTAAGGTTTGTCGATTAAACTAAATAGGAAGTGAAATTTAACCTTATTTGGTAATTATTCTCATTTATATGTATACTAGAAAAAAAGGTTTAGGATCGGATGCGGTGCGTTTATCAGCTTTAAAAGTGAAGCAAGCGGCGACCATCAGCAAAGTGAATCGGATATCAGTAGAGTCCGAGCAGCAGGATTTGGTCGCAATTCGTTTGGAAAGTCTGGGCTTTGTGCCAGGCACACGAGTGGAAGTGATTACCAAGGGTATTTTTGGTGGTGATCCGATCTTGATCCAAATTGGCTTTACTCGTTTCGCTTTGCGTAAAGCAGAAGCGGACAAAATCGAAATTCAAGTAGAAGAAGGAGTACCCGCATGAGTGATGCGTTACGTATTGCCCTTGTGGGAAATCCAAACTGTGGTAAAACCTCTCTTTTTAACCATTTAACTGGAACTCGACAAAAAGTTGCAAACTATGCGGGCGTAACGGTCGAGCGTAAAGTAGGTCATTTTCAGTTACCTTCAGGGCGTGCAGTGCGTGTACTCGATTTACCGGGTACATATAGTCTAAATGCAACCAGTCCTGATGAGGTTATTACCCGTGATGTTTGCTTGGGTAAGATTGCTGAAGAAGGTCAGCAAGATGCTTTTTTATGTGTAGTCGATGCGACTAACTTAAAATTGCATTTAGGACTAGTGCTCGAAATGATCGAGCTTGGTCGTCCGATTTTACTCGTACTGAATATGATGGATGAAGCGCGTCGTCGTGGCATCCAAATTAATACTCAAAAGTTATCTCAACGTTTGGGCGTAGCAGTCGTTGAAACAGTTGCTGTTCGTAATGCGGGTATTGAAAATTTATTACATGCCCTTGATCAAGAAAAATACAGTGTGCCACAAACAGAACTGAGTGGTTTGACTGGGACGCATCATCAAAAAATCGATATGATTTTTAAAGATGTTGTTCAATATGTCGATCAGGGAGATAAGCGTACTGATTTTCTAGATCGAATTTTCTTACATCCAGTTTTAGGCCTACTTAGCCTTGCTCTCATGATGTTTATTGTGTTCCAAGCAGTTTTTGCTTGGGCAGCTCCGTTCATGGATGGCATTGAAGGCTTCTTCGGCTGGTTGGGTGAAGTAATAGGAAGCGTGATTACACAGCCCCTACTGCATAGTTTGGTTGTTGACGGAATTATCGCGGGTGCAGGTGGCGTAGTTGTGTTCTTGCCACAAATTTTAATCTTGTTCTTCTTCATTTTAGTATTAGAAGAATCGGGTTATTTACCACGTGCAGCATTCTTGCTTGATAAATTAATGTTTCAAGCTGGTCTAAGCGGACGTGCTTTCATTCCTTTACTTTCAAGCTTTGCTTGTGCAGTACCGGGAATTATGGCAACCCGTAGTATTAGTGACCCTCGTGATCGTTTTACGACCATTATGGTTGCACCTTTAATGACCTGTTCGGCACGTTTGCCCGTATATGCTTTGCTTATTGCGGCATTTATTCCAGAAAAAATGATCTGGGGTATTTTTAACTTACAAGGTCTGGTGCTATTTGGTCTGTATATGGCTGGTATTGTGAGTGCTCTTTGCGTTTCATTTTTAATGAAGTTTTTGCAAAAAGATAAGTCACAGCATGCTTTACTGCTAGAGCTGCCGAGTTATCGTTTCCCCGATTTAAAAAGTGTGGGAATTGGTTTGCTGGATCGCGCGAAAATCTTCTTGAAACGTGTCGGTGGAATCATTTTTGCGCTTTCTATTTTGCTCTGGTTTTTGTGTACTTTCCCGCAGCCACCAGAAGGGGCGACATTACCTGCGATAGATTATAGTTTTGCCGGTATGCTCGGACATCTTATTCAACCTGTATTTGCTCCAATTGGTTTTAACTGGCAAATCTGTATTGCTTTAATTCCAGCAATGGCAGCTCGTGAAGTTGTAGTGGCAGCATTAGGTACAGTTTATGCCTTGTCTGCAACGAGTGACGATGCTGTAGCTCAAGGTTTGTCACATCTGATTAGTGCAGATGGCTCGGGTTGGTCTTTGGCAACAGGATTATCGCTTTTAGTGTGGTTCATTTATGCTCCACATTGTTTGGCCACATTGGCAACGGTACGACGTGAAACAGGTTCATGGAAACATGTTGCTGTCATGACTGCATATCTGTTCGGCTTGGCTTATTTGGCATCGTTTGTTACCTATCAAATTGCTTCCCACTATTGGGGTTAAGGCAAGAAAGGAGGTTGTACATGATTCAATATCTGATTATTGCGGTTTTAGTGAGTTGGAGTGCTGTTGTTGTTTTTAAGAAAGTATTTCCAAAAACAGCAAATTCAGTCTTTTCTACACTCTCTTCACTTTGTGAAAAGCAGGGTTGGATAACCTTGGCAAAATGGCTTAAGCCAAAAATGACCTTTGGCTGTGCTGGCGGCTGTGGTTGCTCAAGTGAAGATAAACCTACGAATACAGTTCAAGAAATTAAGCCGATTAAATGGCAATAAATTTAGTATTTCTTGTTTCGTCTAAAAAGCCATCATATTGATGGCTTTTTTACGCACTGACACAAAAAAAGATGAATAAAGTTCAAACTGAAAAAGCATTCAAAACAGCAAAGTGCTAACATTTTTGCCATTCTGTCGATTGATAAATTGTGGGGCAAAAATGTTAATACAACGTGGTGGATTAAAAGTTGTCGCAGGCTTGGGAATATCAGGCGTTTCTGCTGTTAATTTCCTGCATGAACAAGGCTACCAAGTTGCAGTAACAGATTCTCGTCCCACACCCCCAGGCTATGACCAGATTCCAGCTGGCGTTAAAACCAGTTTCGGTCAACTTGACCAAGAGTTATTATTACAAGCAGAAGAAATTATTTTAAGCCCAGGCCTTGCACCACAATTACCAGAAATTCAGGCAGCTATTGCTCAAGGGATTTCAGTTGTAGGCGACATTCAATTATTACGCCGTGCGACCGAAGTACCTATTGTAGCTATTACGGGTTCTAATGCGAAAAGTACAGTAACGACTTTAATTGGCTTAATGGCTAAAGATGCAGGTAAGAAAGTTGCTGTTGGTGGAAACCTTGGACGCCCAGCTCTAGATTTATTAAAAGATCAACCAGAGTTGCTTGTACTTGAGTTATCAAGTTTTCAATTAGAAACTACATCTCATTTAAATGCTGAGGTTGCTGTGGTTCTGAATATGAGTGAAGACCACCTAGATCGTCATGGCGATATGTGGGGTTATCACCAAGCAAAACACCGTATTTTCCAAGGCGTTAAAAAAGTCATATTTAACCGTGATGATGCTTTAAGTCGTCCTCTTGTTCCTGATACAACACCAATGCAAAGCTTTGGTCTAAATGCTCCAGACTTAAATCAATATGGTGTTTTAAGAGATGGCGATGGCACGCTTTGGCTTGCACGTGGTTTGCAGCGTTTAATTAAAAGCTCAGATTTATATATTCAAGGCATGCACAACGTAGCCAATGCTTTAGCTTGTTTGGCGCTAGGTGAAGCAATTGGTTTACCGATGGAATCTATGCTTGAAACGTTAAAACAGTTTAAAGGATTAGAGCACCGCTGTGAGTATGTGAGAACTGTACATGATGTGCGTTATTACAATGACTCTAAAGGGACTAACGTTGGTGCTACACTTGCAGCAATTGACGGTTTAGGTGCTGCAATTGAGGTTAAAAAGGGTAAGGTTGCCTTGATTTTGGGTGGGCAGGGCAAAGGTCAAGATTTTGCTCCATTACGTTCTTCTATCGAAAAATATGCCAAAGTTGTGGTATCGATTGGTGAGGATGCTTCAGTTATTGAACAAGCAATTCAGGGTGCAACCAAAATTTTGCATGCAGCAACGCTCAAAGAGGCTGTAGAGCTGTGTCAACGTGAAACACAAGCTGAAGATGTGGTGTTGTTATCACCAGCTTGTGCAAGTTTTGATATGTTTAAAAGTTATAATGACCGTGGTCAGCAGTTTGTTGCCTGCGTCAATTCGTTGGTTTAAAGAAAACATGATTAGGAATGTTGTATGGCAGGCTTAGCTCAGACCACAATCCAGAAAATCAATCATTGGTATGAACGGATATTGCCTAAATGGCCAGCGGAAGTGACGCCACGTAATGTCCTGATTTTCTGTGTCGTTGCATTATTGTGTATCGGTTCAGTGATGGTCGCATCTGCTTCGATGCCCTATGCTGAATATATGCATGAAAACCCGTTTCACTATGTGATTCGTCATGGTATTTCGATTGTCGCTGCGGCTGTGGTGGCTTATTTGACCTATCGGATATCACTTAATACGTGGTTTAAAAATACTTTCCCGTTGTGGTTGTTGACGATGGTTCTTTTGCTTGCTGCTTTAGTAGTGGGTTCAGAAGTCAACGGTTCTACACGTTGGATTAAGATCGGTGGCTTTACTTTACAGCCAACCGAGGTTGCCAAAGTTATGATGGCGATCTTTACCGCAGACTACGTTGTTCGTCGTGCCAAAGAGGTTCGTACTCATTGGAAAGGCTTATTGCGTTTAAGTGGGGTTATGGCAATCACGGTCGGTTTGATTATTGCTGAGCCTGACTTGGGTGCTACGATCGTAATTGTGTTGATGATGGTCGGGGTGTTCTTTTTAGCTGGTGCGCCGCCAACACAGTTCTTAATCATGCTTGGTGCAATCGTAACCGGTATTGTGTTTTTGATTCTGTTTGAACCTTACCGTTTCCAACGTTTGATTTCGTTTACTGACCCATGGGCAGATCCATTAGGGGTTGGTTACCAGTTATCAAATGCGTTAATGGCCTTTGGCCGTGGTGAGTGGTTTGGTACAGGCTTAGGGCACAGTGTACAAAAGCTATCTTATTTGCCAGAAGCACATACTGACTTCATGTTGGCAGTGTTAGGCGAAGAGTTTGGTTTCTTTGGTATTTCGATTGTCATTATATTATCTTTCTCGATGCTAGCATGTTGTATCAAAATTGGTCATCGTGCATTGAAACATCATTACCTTCGCGCAGGTTATTTGGCGTACGGCATTAGTATTATTTTCTTGCTCCAGATCTTGGTAAATGCGGGCATGAATATGGGTTTGATGCCGACTAAAGGTTTGACACTGCCATTTATTAGTTATGGTGGTACATCTTTAATGATGTGCGCTGCGATGATTAGCTTGATCTTAAAGATTGATGCTTCAACCCAAGAAGTTAACCCAGAAAGGGAAGAATCAAACTTCTAGTTGAGTATTTAGGTATTAGAAAACCCGATTTGATATCGGGTTTTTTTATTTATAGATATGTTCCACTCAGCTGCACTACATGTGGAATTAAATCTACATTCCACTGCGCTACTGCTTGTTTAAGCATAACTTTAGGCTGGTCTAAATCAACGTTAGGTTGTCCTAGTGCTTGTATTGCTTGTTGCAGCAATTGAGGAGCTTTTGACAAATCGAGTGCTTGAGCAAGGTTTTGCTTAGAAAGCTTTTGCCCTTGATCGTTCATGGCGAGGGGGAGGTGCATATAGCTCAGTTTAGGGTAACCTAGGAGCTCACCAAGCCAGATCTGCCGTTCAGTATTATCTAATAGGTCTGCGCCTCGAACGACATGGGTAATGCCTTGCAGATAATCATCAACGACTACGGCAAGTTGATAGTTAATAATCCCGTCACGGCGTTTAAGAACAAAGTCTCCAAGGTCATGTTGCAGATTAGAACAATGAGTTCCTTGTAGCCGGTCATCAAAACAGATTTGCTGATCTTGAACTTTTACCCGAATCGCTTGTCCTTGAAAATCAAGCCCTAGATTGCGGCAAGTTCCGGCATAGATTGCATTTGAGCCCAGCATTTTGCGCGTACATTGACAAGCATAGACAAGACCCTCTTTTTTAAGTTGGTCTAATATGCTTTCATAAATGTCTAAACGATTTTTTTGAAAGATGATTTCTGCATCGGGCTCGAACTGGAAGGCTTCCAGTGATGTGAGAATATGATCTTCACTGCCAGGATAAATACGAGGGATATCTGTGTCTTCGACACGAACGAGCCATGTGCCATGATGGGCCTTTGCATCACAATAACTGGCAACGGCAGTAATAAGGGATCCAAAATGCAAAGGGCCGGTTGGCGATGGCGCAAACCGACCTGAATATGCAAAGCTAGGTTTCTCTTTAGGAGTTACCTCGGTCATATTAACCGTTATTTTGCTTCTCTTTGATTTCTGCCAAAGTTTTGCAATCAATACATAAAGTTGCCGTTGGACGTGCTTCTAAACGACGTAAGCCGATTTCGATACCACACGTTTCACAGAAACCATAGTCTTCATTTTTAATGGCTTCCATAGATTGTTCGATTTTACGAATTAACTTACGTTCACGGTCACGTGTACGCAATTCAATTGCAAACTCTTCTTCTTGGGTAGCACGGTCATTTACATCTGGCAATGCAGTTGATTCGTCTTGCATCGTATTCAACGTACGATCAACTTCAGACATCAATTCAGCTTTCCATGCTTGCAGAATTTGTCGGAAATGCTCGAGCTGTCCTTCAGACATGTACTCTTCATTTTTCTTAGGTTGATAAGGTGCAATACCAAATAAACTTGCAGTTGTGCCTATATCAGAAGTTTTAGGTTTCACTTTACGTGCACGTTTTGCAGAAGCTTTTTCACCTTCCACTACAACTTCTGTATGTTCATCCAAAACTTGGTTGTGGTTGTCATTCGCCATAATAGGGCATTCCTCATCATACACGTATTATCTATACGCAAAAAATATGGTGATATGCAAGTGTTTTTATAGAAAACCATCGATGGATTTTACCATCGGGTCGTCATCATATAGATTTTTCCTGCAAGATGATAGTCATTCCGACCCGTAAATATTTTCAAAACGTGTTTACCCTAGTCATAATTGCATATAAGCATATAAAAAATAGAGCTAATAGCCTGAAATATCAGTATTTATAAGACCCTGAAAATTTTCAAGACGGAAGACTTCGGTTTCAAAACTACCATCGTTTTTTAGACGAATGTAACGGTAGCCGGGAGCATTTTGGTCTAGGGCAAAGTCATTACTAAACGGTTTAAACTGAACACTGGTCGATGGGGTCGAGAAAAATTCGATCCCTTGCCAAGTGTTGAGTGAGTCTTGGTGAACATGCCCGCAGACTAAAGCTTTTACATTTTTAAATGGAGCTAATGTTGTAAGCAACGCATTAGAATTTTGTAACTTGTGATGATCAATCCATTTGGATTTCATTGCAAAAGGATGATGATGACAAGCCAATAAAACAGGGTTATCTGAAAATTCTTCGAGTAATGTCGCTAAATTTTGTAGTTGTTCTGGTGAAAGGTGTCCATCAATCTGACCTTGTACCGCACTATTTAATAAAATAACACGCCAGTTTCCTAAGCCAATCACCACAGGTTCCTGATGATTTTCTTTATGCAATGGAAAATGGTCAACGTTATCATGATTACCCAGTGTCTGAAAAAATGGCAGACCTAACGTTTGCATATATTGAATATAACGTTTGTACGTAATAGGCGTTGGTGCTTGAGCCAGATCTCCGGTATGGATAATGGCATCAGTTTCAGGATGTTTTTTTAGGATCTGTTGAATAATTGCATGAAAACTTTCTTCAGGATTCATCCCCACAAATTCTAAGTGCGGATACTCCAATAAGTGAGTATCGGTAATTTGTATAATGACATGGTCTTTTTGTGAAAGTGTTGAGACTTGAAAAGTCACCGTCCTACCTCGTCGGATTTTATTATCGTTGTGATGTGTTGAGACAGCCATTGTAACGCCATAATGACAGGAGCATTTCTTAAACGTCCGCCGTCGAGTAACATCTGGATTTCACTATAATTAAATAAGTGCAGTTGAATATTTTCACCCTCATTATCTACACCAAAAACGCCGCCTTCAGCAGGTAAATCGGTTTCGCTAACATAGAGATGAAATAACTCCGAGCACGCACCAGCTGACGGATAAAAGCTAAATAGATGTTGTAAATCCTGAACTGCACACCCTGACTCTTCGAGGCTCTCTCGACGAATACAACTCTCGGGAGTTTCATCACCGTCTAACACGCCTGCGATTATTTCCAGTTGCCATGGGGAGTGAGGGTCATCTAAAGCGCCAACACGAAACTGTTCAATCAATGCGAACTGTTGTTTTTGATCGTTGTAGAGTAAAACGCCTGCAGCCTCAGGGCGATGAATAAGCTCGCGCTGTATTACAGGGGTATATTCAGACTGGTTAAATAGACGATGTCGAAGGCTGACTTTTTCAACCTGAATAAAACCGCGGAATACATATTCACGGGATGTTATTTCGACATCTTCAGATATATAGCTTGGATGTTCAACAATGCTCATGAGCCAGTCAGGATAAAATCTATTTATTTCATCCTAACTGAGAATCATGGCTAGGCAAGTGTTTTTTTTGAATATTTACACTTTGTGATACAGTTTTTGTCCTTGTTCTTGATAAACCTCTTTCATGGTTTTGAGGCCTTCTTCAACCTCTGTATTAATATTGGTGAGGTTGTTGGCATAGTCGCGAACATTCTGGGTGATTTTCATTGAGCAGAACTTTGGTCCACACATTGAGCAAAAGTGTGCAGATTTGTGAGCCTCTTTCGGTAAGGTTTCATCATGCATACTACGAGCTGTGTCAGGGTCCAGACTTAAGTTGAACTGATCATCCCAGCGGAATTCAAAACGTGCTTTTGACAAGGCATTATCGCGAACCTGTGCACCCGGATGTCCTTTAGCAAGATCGGCCGCGTGAGCCGCAAGCTTGTAGGTAATAATCCCGTCTTTAACATCTTTCTTATTTGGTAGACCCAAATGCTCTTTTGGTGTGACATAGCAAAGCATAGCCGTGCCGTACCAACCAATCATGGCTGCACCAATTGCGGAAGTAATATGGTCATAACCCGGAGCGATATCAGTCGTTAAAGGCCCAAGCGTATAGAATGGCGCTTCTTTACAAACTTCTAGCTGCAAGTCCATGTTTTCTTTAATCATGTGCATTGGTACGTGACCAGGGCCTTCAATCATGACTTGAACATCATGTTCCCATGCACGATGAGTGAGTTCACCGAGTGTTTTAAGTTCGCTGAATTGTGCTTCGTCATTTGCGTCTTGAATACAGCCCGGACGTAGGCCATCGCCTAAACTGAACGAAACATCGTAGGCTTTCATGATTTCACAGATTTCATCGAAATGTGTGTATAAGAAGTTTTCTTCATGATGCGCTAGACACCACTGTGCCATGATTGAACCACCACGAGATACAATACCGGTCAAACGGTTTGCAGTGAGTGGTACGTAGCGAAGTAATACGCCTGCGTGAATCGTGAAGTAGTCAACGCCTTGTTCAGCTTGTTCGATGAGCGTGTCTTTAAAGATTTCCCAAGTCAGGTCCTCTGCAACACCATCCACTTTTTCTAGTGCTTGATAAATTGGCACGGTGCCGATTGGAACAGGTGAGTTACGAATAATCCATTCACGTGTTTCATGAATATTTTTACCTGTCGACAAATCCATAATGGTGTCAGCACCCCAACGGGTTGCCCATGTCATTTTGGCAACTTCTTCATCAATTGAAGAACCAAGCGCTGAGTTACCAATGTTGGCATTAATTTTAACCAAGAAGTTACGACCAATAATCATTGGCTCAAGTTCTGGATGGTTAATGTTTGCAGGAATGATCGCACGACCTTCAGCAACTTCTTGGCGAACAAATTCAGGTGTAATTTCTTTTAAATTTTTTGCACCAAAATTTTGTCCCGGATGCTGGCGCGTATCAACACCTTCACGCTGACGCTGATTTTCACGAATTGCAATATATTCCATTTCAGGTGTGATAATACCTTGCTTGGCATAGTGCATTTGAGAGACATTTTTGCCAGCTTTGGCACGGCGTGGATTTTGAATGTGGGCAAAGCGAATATCTGCGGTACGGATGTCTTTTAAACGTTCTTGACCAAACGTTGAAGTTAAACCAGAAAGTACGTCAGTATCGTTACGTTCTTCAATCCAGTTTTGGCGAACTGAAGGTAAACCTTTGTCTAAATCAATTTGAACATTTGGGTCGGTATAAACACCTGAAGTGTCATAGACCATTACAGGGGGATTATGTTCGCCGCCAAGTCCAGTTGGGGTATCGGTGAGAGAAATTTCCCGCATTGGAACCTGAATGTCAGGGCGAGAGCCTTCAATATAAACTTTTTTTGAAGCGGGTAAGATGCGAGTTAAATCTTTTGCATCTTGTTCATGTTGCGCTGAAATTTCAACAGAAGAGAGATTCGTTAACTGGTTCATTACATGATCCTTATGAATAACATCAACGAATCAAGCACGACCAAAAACGATGGCGGATTTATCTTTACTAGATAAATTTGAGGCTTTAGTTTTTAGATGGCTTGATTCCTACGCAGGTCTTAACCTGATCAGGTTCAACGGTACTTGTGATCAAACTTGTGTTGCGATAACACGGAATTTACACAATCTCAGCGAGCTATTACTCGCGCTCCGTCAAGCGAATTACAGACTAACATGATTTAGGTTGGCTGGCATTGTCAATTTGTATCTATACAAACCGCATCTATATGGCAGTCACGATAGACTTCCGTGTTCCATGGCGAATCAAATTTTAATAGCTGCTCAAGTTGTTCATGGGTAATCTGATAATTTGATTTTTTATCGCCATTCTTTTCAGTTAAATCTATTTTAAATTGCTTATTGCGCTCTTCTACAGGCGTGGCAATAAACTTAAGAAATTGCTGGGCAGGTTTCGCTAAACTCGACTGGCTCTGTGTAGATAGAAAACGGATTTGTTGAAGTGCATCTTTATCAAACCATGTGTTCGGAGCATATTCATCTGAAACAGGGGTGTTATCTAGGCCAAAGAAAATAAAATAGCGATATTCGTTAAAGAGTAGTTTTGCATCACCAATAAAATGGCTTTTTGGATACTTTTGAATAAACTTTTCCCAAAAAAGTGCTCGTTCAGTAAGTTCTTTCCATGAAACAGCCAAAGCACCATCGTTATAGAAAATATCCTGATTGTCTTTGGCCATACGAGTTAAGAACTCTTTTTGGTCCGCGGTTAAGGCTTTAGAAAAAACATCGACTAGATAGTTTGGCTGACGTCGATAGGTAAACATGCCTTCGCCTTGATAAAGGAGGTCAATATAGGCTTCACCATTATGTTGAAGTAAGTATTGGTCACGTGGACTAAGTTGGTCGAATAATTTTTTCTGGCTTTGGATGACTTTTTTGGGGTCTCGTTGTTTTTGTTCTAAAACGGCATAGCCAAAAGCTTCAAAAGCTCTGGCGGTTTTGTCAGTGTAGTCTTGTTTAATAAAACGTTGATACATGGTAGTTGATGCATCAATCAGCTTAAGCTGTTCATCATTTTTTAAAGATGGTACACATGCTTTTAGCTTCTCATTAATTTGATTTAAGTCTTCTATTTTACTGTTCTGATTAATCTTCTGTATTGCAGCATTGATTTCGATACAGCTATTGTTTTGTTTGCTTCCATGCTTTTGTTCAGTTGATTTTTGCTCTTTAGAAACAGCTTGATCTTGCTGCGATGTTTTATTGCATCCAGATAAAAGTAGTGCGCTGCACACACTCATCATTAGAAATTTTTTCATCATTGTATTTTTATCGAAGTGAACATTGCTCAAATTATAACTCGGAAAAAGATTGCATCATTGTTAGAAATCTTTATTATTAGGTAGATCGGTCTACTTAAAAATAAAACTATGAATGATAAAACAGCAAGACAGAAAATTCTCGATGCAGCAGCAACTTTGTTTTATAACGATGGCATTACTGCAACTGGAATTAACTCGGTTACGGCTAAAGCGGATGTTGCTAAGATGTCGCTTTATAATAATTTTTCTTCAAAAGGTGAGCTTGTCGATGCCTATATTGCTGCGCGGCATCAAGAATGGCTTGATCTTTATCAAAACCGTTTAGAACAAACCAAATCAGCTACAGAAGCTATTTTGGCAGTGTTTGATGCCTATCAAGACCATGCAGAATTTGCCTATGAAAAAGGCTTTCGAGGATGTGGGTTATTGAATGCTGCGGCTGAGTTTCCAGCGAATAGTGCAGGGCGAAGTGCGGTAAGGCAGCATAAAGAAGAAGTCGAGGCTATTGTTGCTGAACATTTAAAAAAATTAATACCAGACTTGCAGCGCGTTAGCTACGTGGCTACACAGCTTTCCTTTCTTTTAGAAGGTTCTATGGCAAGAGCAGGGTTGGAAGGAAGTAGTCGTCAGCTTCTATTAGCAAGACACATGGCAGAAGAGCTTCTAAAGAGAGAAGGCCAACATGATTAGCCTCATTAAAAATAGTAGTTATGGCGGCACAATTGCAATTTTAGTTGCCTCTGTTTTATGGGGAACAACAGGTACTGCTGCCGCATTTGCACCAACACTTGGACCACTCGCCATTGGTGCTGTGGCTATGGGTGGCGGAGGTCTTTTGCAAGCTTTGGTTGCATCGCGGGCTATTCGGGAAAACCGTCAATTTATAAGGCAAAACCTTCTAATACTGCTTTTAGGTATTGCGGCAGTTGGTATTTATCCTTTGGCCTTTTATTCCTCAATGCATTATGCAGGAATTACGATTGGCACCGTGGTTTCTATTGGTGCAGCGCCACTGATCGCAGCAATTTTAGAACGATTCTTTGATCGCAAGTCTTTGTCAGCGATCTGGTTCTTAAGTTTTATTTTTGGTGTTATTGGCGTAAGTTTGTTATCCATGGGTGAAAACCATGCGGTCCAAGAGGGTACAAATGAATGGAATAAAATCTTCGGTATTTTTCTTGGGCTTGTCGCGGCTACAACTTATTCACTTTATTCATGGGCTGCTAAAAGATTAATAGATCGGGGTGTTGCTGCTAAAGCTGCAATGGGCATGATTATGGGTGGTGGGGCCGTTATTTTGCTTCCTACTTTACTGGTTACGGGTGGAGGGTTGTTGCAAAGTCCAACCAATTTACTTGTTGCTGGTTATATGATGCTGATTCCTATGTTTTTGGGTTATTTACTTTTCGGCTTTGGTCTAAAAACAGTAAATGCCAGTAAAGCGACGACCTTAACTTTATTTGAACCTCTAGTTGCCGCGCTTTTTGCAATCGTGTTGGTTGGTGAGCATATTTCATGGGTGGGGTGGATAGGCATGTTTTTGATTTTCATTTGTATTTTAATATTGTCAAAAAATGAGAACGCTTAAAAAACTAAAACTTTTAATGGCTTGAGTTTGCTTGGAATTTTTCTTAGTCTTAAAGGCAAGTTTTATCGTTGATTTGAACAATGAAAATAAAATTAATGGTCGCTGTTGGCCTTTGGAGTTTTGCATCTTCCAGTTTTGCTCTAGATTTAGTTGAAGCATATGAGCGCGCAAAACAAAATGACCCGACATGGCAAGCCAATCAACAACAATTTGAAGCAGATCAACTTAATTTAGGCTTGGCAACTGGTGCCTTATTACCAACCGTCACATTGTCTGGAAATATTACTCGTAATCGGCAAACGGTGAAGCGTTCTAATTTTCCTGGAGTTGATCAGGAAGGGCTTTCAGATGCCTTGGTGAGTAATACGTCTACCACTCGTCAAGCGACTTTAACTGCACGTCAGCCACTGTTTCGAATGGATGCTTGGGAAGGTTATAAGCAAGTTAAAACTTCAGTTGCCTTAAGTGAAATCACTTTAAGACTGCAAAAGCAGGATCATGTTTTAAATGTAGCAGAAGCCTATTTTAATGTGCTGCGTCAGCAGGCGTTAAGCGTTGCATACTTACAAGAAGAAAAAGCTTTGCTTGAGCAACTCAATATGATGAATGCCAAACTCAAAGAAGGTTTGGTGGCGCGTAGTGATGTGAGTGAAGCAAATGCTCAATACCAAAATGCCAGAGCCAATCGTATTTCAACCAATGTTCAATTACTTTTAGCGCAAGAACAGCTTTCCGAATATATTGGTTCTTATCAAGATAAGCTTGCTGTACTGCGAAGTGATTTCACCTTTCAAAAACCTTATCCAGCCCAGCTTAATGATTGGCTTTCTTTGGCCCAGCAAAAAAACTTAAAGATCCAGCAAGCCCGATTACAGCAAAAATATAGTGAAGATCAGCGTCGTGTAGAAAAGGCCGCGCTTTATCCTCAAATTGATGCTGTTGCAAGTTATGGTTATACCAAACAGACACCAGAGACACTCATTTCGACTGATGGAAAATTTGATCAGGTGGGTGTGGAAATGAACTGGAATTTATTTAATGGTGGGCGCACCAGAACATCAATTAAAAAAGCGACCATAGAAGCCAGTAAAGCTCAGGCTCAACTTGATGCGGCCATTCGCCGTGCCAATGTCGATGTGAAAAGTGCCTTTATGCAGGTAGATACAGACCAAGCAAAACTCGAAGCAAGAAAAGCTGCCATGGATTCGTCTTCTTTAGTTTCTCAAGCTTCAAAAGCGAGTTATAACGAAGGCTTAAAAAGTATGGTTGATGTTTTATTAGCACAACGTAATGCTTTTTCGGCAAAACAGGATTATCTTAATAGTCAATATGACTACTTATTGAATGTACTTCGGTTAAAAGCTGCGGTGGGCCAGTTAGGCGAAAAAGATCTGGTCGAATTAAACAGCTGGCTAAGCTATCAGTGAGCAAAAAAAGCTTTTATCTGAATTTTAATTTTGTCATAAAAACTTAATGATTGCTGTGTTCTAATGCTCAATCATTTTATTCCTGCGCCATCATGTTGGAGGCTTCCCTTGAGTCCAAGTAATCCGGTGTTAAGCCATCATATTTCTTCTCAATTTAATGAAGATTTGCAAGATGTAAACACAAAGTTCATGACCATGGGTGGCTTGGTCGAACAACAGGTGGCGAACGCAATTCATGCCTTGCTTGATACAGATGCAAATTTAGCGATTGATGTTCAATTTAAAGATAACGCCGTGAATCAATATGAACGTGATATTGATGAAGGTCTTACGCTAATTTTGGCACGTCGTCATCCGGCAGCGATCGACTTGCGTATGGTTATTGCAATGAGCAAAGCCAACACTGACCTTGAGCGTATTGGTGATGAAGCGGCAAAAATTGCCCGTATTGCGCAAAACCTCTGTGAAGAGGGTGGTTCTCCGCGTGGCTACATGGAAACTCGTCATATTGGTAACCAAGTTCGTGTCATGATTCATGACGCACTTGATGCTTTTGCGCGTTTAGATGCAGATCAAGCTTTACGTGTGCTTTTAGCCGATGCAGATATTGACCGTGAATACCAGTCAGCAACTCGTACATTAATGACCTATATGATTGAAGATCCACGTCATATTGCGCGTGTAATTAATGTGATGTGGGTGTTACGTTCTTTAGAGCGTATTGGTGATCATGCCCGTAACATTGCTGAGCAAGTGATTTACATGGCAAAAGGCTTTGATGCCCGCCATACCAAAATTGAAGAAATTGAAGCTAAAGTCCACGAAAAGTAATCTTAAGCTGAAATATTTAAAGGCCTTGTTTGAAACAAGGCTTTTTTATTTTTTGAAATAATAGATAAAAAAATGTCCCGAACTTTGGGGGGAAGTTCAGGACAGAAAATCAAGTGCATAAACACGACAGGGATCGTGTTCTTCTTGCTATGAATTGATATTAAGTTCTTCGCTTTTTTATGTCATGTAGAGTCCTGTTCGCTCTATGTAAGGCTTTTTATGCTTGTGTAAGTTTCACGTAAAAAAAGGCGGGTCTATGTATATAGACCCGCCTTTTTAACGATGAGTAAGCTGAAACAAACCGATTATTCTGGTTTCCAGCCTTCAGCTTTTTCTACGCTTTCATCATTATTGAAAAACTTCTCACGTTGTTCTTCAAGAAACTTCTTCGCTTCTGGTTCAAACACATTTAAGCGCTTTTCATTAATCAGCGTTGTTTGGTGTTGTAACCATTCTTGCCATGCTTGCTTAGAAACATTTTCAAAAAAATCTTGGCCTTTAGCACCAGGAAATGGAGCGAAGTCTAGACCTTCCATTTCCTTTTGATATTTGCGGCAAAATACTTGTCGACTCATGTTTTATCCTTAAGCGTATAACTGTTCTAAACGTGTATGGGCACGAGCAATTGCAGCTTCTACTTGTTTTGGTGAAGTTCCACCAATATGATCACGTGCATTTACTGAAGCTTCTAGTGTTAGAGCTTTATCAAACACATCTGCTGTAATTAAGTCAGAGAATTGTTGTAATTGCTCAAGCGTTAATTCAGATAAATCTTTTTCTTCAGCTACGCCTAAAGCAACAGCCTTACCTACAATTTCATGCGCATCACGGAAAGCAACGCCTTTTTTCACTAAATAGTCAGCAAGATCGGTTGCGGTAGAGAATCCACGAAGTGCAGCTTCACGCATAATTTCAATATTTGGAACCAATGCAGGAATCATGTCTGCGAAAGCCATAAGTGAACCACGAACCGTATCGATTGCATCAAATAAAGGTTCTTTATCTTCTTGGTTGTCTTTGTTGTACGCCAATGGTTGACCTTTCATTAGCGTAAGTAAGCTAATTAAGTCACCAAATACACGACCTGATTTACCACGGATTAGTTCAGGAACATCCGGATTTTTCTTCTGTGGCATGATTGAAGAACCAGTACAGAAACGATCAGGAATATTCACAAATTTGAACTGTGCAGAAGTCCAAAGAATCAGTTCTTCTGACATACGTGATAAGTGCATCATAATTAAAGACGCAGCTGCATTAAATTCAATGGCAAAGTCACGGTCAGATACAGCATCAAGAGAGTTTTCACACACAGCTTCAAAACCTAATAATTCTGCTGTGTAAGCGCGGTCAATTGGATATGTCGTACCGGCAAGAGCGGCAGAACCAAGTGGCAGGCGGTTAACACGCTTACGGCAATCTTGAAGACGCTCAGAGTCACGTACTAACATTTCAAACCATGCTAATAGGTGATGACCAAAAGTCACTGGCTGTGCAGTTTGTAGGTGGGTGAAGCCAGGCATAATGGTGTTTACATTTTTGGCAGCCAAGCCTAATAAGCCTTTTTGTAAGCGCTCTAATAATTTTAAAATGTCATCAATTTCGTCACGTAGGTAAAGACGAATATCGGTTGCAACCTGGTCGTTACGGCTACGACCAGTGTGTAATTTTTTACCTGTAATACCAATACGTTGAGTCAAACGTGATTCAATGTTCATGTGAACATCTTCAAGATCGATGCGCCATTCAAAGGTTCCAGCCTCAATTTCTGAGCGAATGGTGCTTAAACCTTCAATAATGTCATCGCGTTCTGCTTCTGTGAGTACGCCAACTTTCGCAAGCATGGTAGCATGCGCAATCGAACCGGCGATGTCTTGTTTATAAAAACGCTGGTCAAACTGAACAGAGGCGGTAAATTCGGCTACAAAAGCATCCGTCGCTTCAGAAAAACGACCACCCCACATACCTGAGGTCTGGTCTGGGGTTACTGAATTAGGGGGATTTGAAGATGTGGTCATGGTGGCTCAGTAAAATAAAAAAGAGTATATCACTTGCCGAAGCTCAACAAACAAAGTTGTTTCCTACAGCATACCGAAATCAAAATTCCTCCTATTTTTTTACGAAAAACGGCCGTTGGCAACACTTATTCGAATTAATTATCGCAAGTAACATTTTGGCACTGGTTTTGGCACTGGCTGAAGCCCAGTCATGGCAAGCATTAAGCGGTGGACGTCTTTTACAATACATCGTTTTCATTAACTGGGTCATATTGTCGTTTTTTGCCTTGGTTGAACGCCTTCAAGGTTTTTTTAGCGGCTTACGTCAAGAGTTTGCCTTGGCTATCGGTTTTGTCATGCTGCAAGGTATTGTTGTTTTGACGACCTTAATAAGTAATTTTTTTCAGTTTGGTCTTTTAAATAAACATGCTTCTTTAACACAGGACTGGAGCATTTATTTTAGCAATGTACCTTTGTATCTAAGCTATGGGATATTACTGGGGGCTTTTTGCTTGCGCTATCTCTATGTGAGAGAGCAATGGCTACATCAACAATCTGCAGAGTTAAATGCGCGTATTCAGGCTATGCAGGCGCGGATTCATCCCCATTTTTTATTTAATAGTTTAAATAATGTGGTGAGCTTAATTGCGATAGACCCAGATAAAGCAGAAGGTATGTTGATTAGTCTGTCACGTTTATTTCGCGCAAGCTTCCAAGAATTGAAGTTGGTCAGTCTGCATGAAGAAATTGAGCTGAGTAAACAATATTTAATGATTGAGCAGGTACGTTTGGGAGAGCGTTTAAAAGTAGATTGGAAAATTGAACTTTCACCTGTGCAACTGAAACAGATCACCATTCCTTTATTGACATTACAACCTTTGTTAGAGAATAGTATTTTTCATGGGGTAGAACCAATGATAGGTAAGGCAACCATCGGGGTATTGGTTGAAATATTGCAAAATCAGGTCAGTATAGTCATTACCAACCCATATACAGACGATACAATAAATTCACGGAAAGGGCATGGAATCGCGCTTGAAAATGTAAAACAACGCCTGAAAGCATATTATGGGAACTCCGTTAGATTTCAGGTTTATAAAGGTGAAACCTTATATACCACCATTATGAGCTATCAATATCAAACAAAATAATAAGTTAGTCAGAGTTAACCATAAAAAAATGGATCAAGTTAACGGTGACAAGGAGGATGAATGAAGGTGCTGATTTGTGATGACGAACCACTTGCAGTGGAGCGATTATCACGTTTAGTTTCAAAGATGGGACATGAAGTTGTATCAACGGCTCATCATGGACAGGAAGCCTTGGAACAGGCGCGGCTTCATCAACCAGATGTAATTTTACTTGATATTCAAATGCCAGGTATGAATGGTCTTGTCTGTGCAGAACAGTTAAGTCAGCTGAGCCCTAGACCTGCGATTGTATTTTGTACAGCCTATGATCAACATGCATTGGAAGCGTTTAAATCTCAGGCTCAAGCTTATCTTCTTAAACCGATCGACCCTCAAGAACTTGAACAAGTTTTTAGTCAACTGACTCAGCTTACTCGAGCACAGCTCAATGCTTTGCCACAACATGATTTTTTACATGATCTAAAAACACAGCGCCATCAAATTGCTGCAAAAACCTATCGTGGGGTTGAGCTGATTCCTGTTGAGAATATTTATTATTTTTTAGCAGATCAGAAATATGTCACGGTGCGTCATCAAAATGGCAGTGTATTAATTGATGAAACATTAAAAGAGCTTGAAACCGAATTTGCAGATCAATTCATTCGTATTCATCGCAATGCGTTGGTTGCTGTTGCCTATTTAGATGGATTGGAGTTGGTCAGTTCGGGGCAATATCAGGTTCGATTACGTGGTTTAGATGAACGACTTTCGGTGAGCCGTCGACATTTATCTATGCTTAGAGACCGGATTCATCAGCTCTAAACTTAAAAAGAGTTATCTTGGACGTGCGAGATTTTACTTGCAATTTTAAGGGATCAAGTTAAGTTTAGGGTGTATTGTTTGACCAGCCCATGCTTGAATTTATGAAAACCTTGAAAATTGCTACACGACAAAGCCCACTTGCTCTTTGGCAGGCAGAATATATTCGTGCCCGATTACAGGAGCTTCACCCGGATTTAACGGTGGAGTTGGTTAAGTTTGTCACGCAGGGCGATAAAATCTTAGATACGCCTTTAGCAAAAATTGGTGGGAAAGGGCTGTTTGTTAAAGAGTTAGAAGCAGCACTATTAGATGGGCGTGCAGATTTAGCGGTACATTCAATGAAAGATGTCCCGATGGCTTTGCCAGAAGGTTTAACCTTGGCGGTAATTTGTGAACGTGAAGATCCATTAGATGCTTTCGTTTCAAATCAATTTGAAAAATTTGCTGACTTACCTCAAGGTGCAAAAGTTGGTACATCAAGTTTACGTCGTAAATCTCAGATTTTAAAACAACGCCCTGATTTGCAAATTATTGATTTGCGTGGAAATGTTGGAACACGTTTAGGGAAGCTAGATGATGGTCAATACGACGCGATTATTTTGGCTAGTGCTGGTTTGAAGCGCTTAGGATTGTCAGAACGCATTCGTCATTGTTTAACACCAGACATTAGTTTGCCTGCTGTGGGTCAAGGTGCATTGGGTTTGGAATGCCGTGCAGCTGACAACGAAGTATTAGCTTTAATTCAACCTTTATTACACCAAGAAACAGATGTTTGTGTGCGTGCTGAGCGTGCCTTTAATGCTTATCTTGAAGGTGGTTGTCAGGTCCCAATTGCAGGTTATGCCACACTACAAAATGGACAAATCCATATTGAAGGTCGTGTCGGAAGTGCCGATGGTCAAACATTATTACGTGCTGAACTGACAGATGAAGCCAGCAATGCTCAGCAATTGGGTGAAAACCTTGCTCGAAACTTACTTGATCAAGGTGCTGGTGAGCTATTAAAGGCTCTCTACTAAGCTATGTTGTTTATTAATACTCGACCTGATTCTCGGGCTGCAGAATTAACAGAAGTTTTGCAAAATGAAGGTTATCAGGTTGAGTCTTTACCTCTTTTAGAACTCGTTGCCAAACCCTTTTCCGAACATTTACTTCAGCTTTACCAACAATTGGTTAAGGCACAAGCTATCGTTGTAGTGAGCCCCACCGCTGTTGATGTGGGAATGAAGTACTTGGCCCAAAGCGGCTTAAATCTAGCTGACTTGAAGCATATTCAGTGGATTGCTGTTGGGCAGTCAACGGCCAATTGTCTAAATGAGTATGGAGTAGAAGCACATATTCCAGATGTTGAAACCTCTGAGGGGATGTTAAATCTACCTATTCTCCATAATATGAAGCAAGCTGGTAGCGTCGCTTTTTGGCGAGGAGAAGGTGGCCGTCAATTTATGATGGAGACCTTGCAACAGCAAGGAATTCAGATTTTAAATTTTGTTTTATATCATCGGCAGTGCCCAGAAGCCTCATATTCCACATTCAAACACCTGACAAAGAATTCAAATTATAATTTAAACAAATGGCTGGTCTTAATTACGAGTGAGGCGAGCTGGAAGTATTGGTTAGAGCTTTGTTCAAAAAATAATGTACAACCTGATTGTGTATATTTGGTTTTAGGGCCACGTCTTTTTCAAATTGTTAAAGAATATCGCGATCAGCAACAGACTCATTTTCACATTATTCAACTTGAAAATTTATCGCCTTCGGGGATGATTCATCACATTCAGGCATTATAAGGATTCGTATGAGAAAACTTGTTTCTATCATCATTTTACTGGGCATGGCTTGGTTGGCTAAGCTCAGTTACGATATGTGGCAAATTTCTCGTACTGTTCCCGAGCTTAAGCAAAGTTTGCTTCAATCAGAACAGCACTATGCCAATCTAAATGATCAATTGGTTGCTTTACAACGACAATTACAGAATCAATCTGTAAATACAGGAAATAAACTGAGTCCGACCGGCCATTTAGAAGTCCCGCCGATGGGAATTGCCCCTACAGTTTTAATAAAACAAAAGTTAGATTTAATTCAATTTGCAATTGATCAGCAACAATTGATTTACGCAGTTGATCAATTAAACCAGTTACAGCAATCTCTTCTACACTATGAAATTGCTCCTGCATTGCAACATAGCTTGAACCAATCGCTTGAGCAGGATAAACAGGCAGTTCAACAATTCACATTGGCCCAAAATCAACGCCATCAATTGATTGACGATTTATTACAGAGTATTGATAAAAATATTCAGCAAGCCTTAGTTCAGCCTAAACTTGAGATGGATCAATCCGAGTCTGTGTCTTGGTGGAAAAAATGGTTCCGTATAGAAAAAGTAGAAACGCCCTCTATTAATTTAATGAATCGAAGTGTAGTGCTCAAAGAAGTGCAATTAAGATTATTAATTGCTGAACAGGCACTCAATCAAGGGAAAATGACAGAGTACCAAAATGAGTTGCAATCTGTGATGCAAAAGCTAGATGAAATGCCTGATGCAACGAGTCAGCGGTTAAAAAAACGTATTGCTAAAGTGGCAAATTTATCGGTAGTGCCTGTTCCTAAATTATCTACACTTGGTCTAATTGGTTCATAAGGAGGAGATATGAAATACCTCCTGTCGGTTTATTTCGTAATTAGCTTAATACTCTTTGCAGCTTTAGCTTTATTTAGTTATGGCTATGGAATGGGGTATGTCTATATCTACTGGCGACAATTGCAGTTGCAAACAAATGTCTGGGGATTAACCCTTGCTTTTGTAGTGATGAGTTTTATCGCTCAACTCATATGGCTTTGGATTAAACGTTATTCCTCTCGTGAGCAAAGAAAAAGTGAAAACATCTTCCAATTTAAAAACCTTCATCCCTATGAACAATTAGGTATTGTCTGGTTATTAGAGGCTGCCGAAGACCAACGTGTATTTATTGAACGTGTTTTTACTCAATCAGGGCTTTTAAAAAATATTATTGATGCCAAGTTTCTGGTTTTAAGTGGAGACTATCCAAAAGCATTGGCTGCTTTAGATCAATCACCACCCATGGCATTTGAATTGGCAGAGTTAGAGCGAATAGAAATCTTTTTAGCCCAAAATCAAGCTGACCGTGCATTAACTCATCTTGAATTTTTATACCAGCATCAGTTATCGCCTTGGCTTGAGGAAATAGAAACAGCCTACCAGCAAAGATTAACTGCGTTATGGGGGCAATTAGCGCTGCAACATCCATGGGTATATTTACGGTCAATGAAGTATGGATTATTAGATGCTGAACACCGTGATTTATGGTTGCAGCAGCTTCTTCAGCAATTTGATCAAGCTTCTATTGATGACCTGCATGCCTTGCAACAACGTTATCTGGATTTAGAGTCTGAGATCCAAACTCGACCTTATAGCAGTAAGTTGTTATGGCTCAAACTATTAGCACGTATGCCTGATATGAGCGTGCAGCATGCAGCCTTAACACTACACTTATTAAAAGAGCAGTTTGATCCAGAAGTGTTTTACCTGTGGTTTCAGCAACAATTGCTTAAACAGGTTCCAGACTATGCTGATGTCGAAGAAAAAATTATTGAGCTTGAAAATCAATATATGAATTTGCCAGTTTTAACTTTTGCAAAATGGCATGTCTATATGGCAACCGGACGTCAAGCCGAGGCTGAAACATTATTAACATTATATCCAGATAATATTTTAATGAGCTATTTGCGTATTAAGTCTACCCTTAAAGAAGATGAAGTGTTAATCAATCAGTTAAACCTAATCTTTGAAAATGATGCGAATTTTTTAAAATTTAAAATATGAGGTAAAAATGAAAGAACTGTCTGTCTACCCGATAATATATGAACAGAAAGTAGCGTGGGGAGATATGGATGCTTTTGGTCATGTCAATAATGTACAATATTATCGATATATTGAAAGCTCACGTATTTTATATATGGAAGCGATAAATATATTAACCCCACAATTATATACCGTTGTCGCTTCAAGCCAATGCAAATACTTAAAGCCCGTTTTTTATCCCGATGTATTGAAAGTTGGTGTTCGCGTGGAAGAGCTCCGTAATAGTGCATTCCGTATGGCTTATATATTATGGAGCGAAACACAACAACAAATCGTAGCTACTGGTGAAGCTGTTATGGTATGTGTAGATAAATTAACAGAACGAAAATGTGAAATACCTCAAGAGATAAAACAAAAAATTATTGAGCTAGAAAAAACTGTTGGACATGACTTAATACATTTATCTTAAATAAATATTAATAAAATATATGTCATTTATAATTGATAATGTAATTAAAAGGTAATTTTTTTGATTATTCTGATGAACACGGCTTTCAAACTATTGCTTATTGAATAGATTATAAATAATATTGGTCTTGATTTTATGTTTTTAAATTTTGTCTGTATTATTTTGAATTGTCTGTAAGACTGGAGTGTTTATTAATGAAACCGGATATCAGTGAATTATCTGTTGAAGAGTTAAAACGTTTACAAGAAGAAGCTGAAGCTTTAATTGTAAGTAAAAAAGATCAAGCAATCGAAGATGCTTATAATCAAATTATCGAGATCGCTGAAAATGTAGGTTTTAGTGTTGAACAACTTCTTGAGTTTGGTGCTCAAAAACGTAAGAAAACAACACGTAAATCTGTTGAACCGCGTTACCGTAACAAAAACAATTCTGAAGAGACTTGGACTGGCCGTGGTAAACAACCACGCTGGTTAGTTGCTGAAATTGAAAAAGGCGCAAAACTTGAAGATTTCTTAATCTAATCGTATTGCTGATCTAAAAAGCCAGGCAAATTTGCCTGGCTTTTTTATGCGTGAAAATATTTAAAATTTTGCTATAAATATTATTTAAAAATTTGAGTGTTTAAATTCATCTTTAAATAGATTGTTGAGATCAAATGTACATTTAGTAAGTTGATTAGCCAGTTTTCATGATTTTGTCATACGTTCAACTTATAGTCTTAATACATAAGCCAAGCCTGATTGCTTGGTTTTTTTATATGAAGTGAATTGGCGATGTTGAAAAAGTATGCATAATGTCAGACTAGGGAGCTACTCTCAAAATAAGGACGATAATTTGCATGTTGGTAAGGCTGAATGAAGAAAAAGTCTAAGCAGTGGAAGTGGTGGTTATTTGCCCTCATTGCATTTTTAATTTTTATTATTTTACAGATCCCAGCGACGTGGCTTATTTCTAAATTTTCAAAGAATAATCAAACTCTACACAATGTAAGTGGAAATATCTGGCAGGGCCAAGCAGATTGGCGGCGCGGTACTTTGAGAGGCTCAATTCATTGGAAAACTAGACCTCTTGACCTGTTTTTATTAAGGTTCGCGGCTGATGTGGATATCCATAGTGGAAATACCCAATTATCTGGGGTAATGGCCTATGGTGTTGGTAAAAAAGTACTTGTTAGAGCAATGAATGGTCAAATTGCGCCTGAAACATTAAAACAAATTGTGAACTGGCAATGGCCTGTGAACAGTATCCAGTTAAAAGATATTGATTTTAATTATAAAAAAGAGCAAGGTTTCGCTGCAGTTGATGGTCAATTGCATTGGGGTGGTGGTGCTTTAATTTATAATATTGGTGACCGTCAAGACCGGATGAATATGCCTTCTTTAAATGGGCAATTAACGGATCAAAATGGTCAATTACAGGTTGATATACGTGATCAACGCAGTCAAAAAATGGCAAATCTTCTATTAGATGCCAATATGATGCTTGATGTGCAGCTTACACAAAGATTATTACTGAATATTCCGTCTTATGATGGAAAAGCTGGTTTAGATACTTTTGTCATTAGTTCTCGTCAACCCTTAATACAAGGGAGTAACTAATAATGAAAGTATGGATTGAAAAATTACAGCAACTACAATGGCAAAAATTAGATCGGTTAAGTGTTGTCGTATTTGCCTTTTTAATTTTATGGCTGTGTTGGAAATTAGCTTCATTATTTTGGTGGGTCATTGCCCCTCCCCAAATGATGCAATTCGATCGGGTAGAGTTGGGATCACAGCAGCCGCAAATTCCTAACATTAGTACTTTTTCGATTTTTAATGAACCTTCAGCCAATGCAGCTCAGGAAAATGTCAACCTAGAATTGCAGGGTGTAATGGTGGGCTATCCGAACCGTTTTTCCTCAGCGGTTATTAAGCTTGATAATACTGCTGACCGATATCGGGTGGGGGAAACAATAGGTTCTACATCTTATCAGTTGGCAGAAGTTTATTGGGATCACGTTATATTGCGTCAAGGTAATGGCAGTACTCGTGAACTTCAGTTCAAAGGTTTGCCAAACGGTTTATATCAACCCATGACGCCAGATGCCTCACAACCAGCTGCTACAGCGCCTCAACCGTCGGCACCTGTTAACACGACTCAAGAAGCGCTTGGACAAGCTATTCAGCAAATGCAAGGGAACCGTGAACAATATCTACGTGATATGGGTGTAAGCGGTAACTCAAGTGAAGGTTTTGAAGTTACAGAACGTACACCCACTGCGCTTCGAAATAAGTTAGGTTTAAGGCCGGGTGACCGGATTGTTTCTTTAAATGGTCAAACGGTTGGGCAAGGACAAACGGATGTGCAGTTACTTGAACAGGCTCGTCGAGCTGGGCAAGTGAAAATAGAAATAAAACGTGGTGATCAAGTGATGACCATACAACAAAATTTTTAGTGATAACACGTCACCATAAGAGTTAGGAATTATCGCAAGTTATGGCTTTATTGAATCATCAACGTCCACTTTGGGCATTACTTGCAGCAGCCCCATTGATTGCGACAGTGAGCAGCAGCGTCTATGCCCAGACATGGAAGATCAATTTACGTGATGCTGACTTAACTGCATTTATTAATGAAGTTGCAGACATCACGGGGAAAAACTTTGCAGTAGATCCGCGAGTGCGTGGCAATGTCACAGTAATATCGAATAAACCACTCAATAAAGATGAAGTTTATGATCTGTTTCTTGGGGTCTTAAATGTAAATGGGGTAGTGGCAATTCCTTCTGGGAACACCATCAAATTGGTGCCGGATAGCAATGTTAAAAATTCGGGAATTCCTTACGATTCTAGAAATAGACTGCGTGGTGATCAAATCGTCACTCGAGTGATTTGGCTTGAAAATACAAATCCAAATGACTTAATTCCAGCACTTCGCCCTTTAATGCCTCAATTTGCACATATGGCTGCGATAGCAGGCACTAATGCGCTGATTGTTTCGGACCGGGCTGCGAATATCTACCAACTTGAAAATATCATTCGTAACCTTGATGGTACTGGCCAAAATGATATTGAGGCAATAAGCCTCCAATCGAGTCAGGCGGAAGAAATCATTACTCAACTTGAGGCGATGAGTGCAACAGGAGCATCTAAAGATTTTAGTGGCGCACGTATTCGTATTATTGCAGACAATCGAACGAATCGTATTTTGGTAAAAGGCGACCCTGAAACGCGTAAACGCATTCGCCACATGATTGAGATGCTGGATGTGCCTTCAGCAGACCGTTTAGGGGGCTTAAAAGTTTTTCGACTGAAATATGCAAGTGCAAAAAACTTATCAGAGATTTTACAAGGTCTGGTAACAGGACAGGCTGTTTCTTCGTCAAATAGTAATAATAATTCTTCTAACTCATCGAATCCGATTAATAATTTGATGGGTAATAACCAGAATTCCAGCTCAAATACATCTGGTTCAAATGGTAGCTCAATTTCTACTCCATCTATTAACCTAAATGGTAATTCAAATAACAACAATCAGAACAGTATCTCTAGCTTTAGCCAAAATGGTGTGAGCATTATCGCGGATAATGCCCAAAACTCGTTAGTGGTTAAGGCTGATCCACAATTAATGCGTGAAATTGAATCTGCCATCCAGCAGCTTGATATTCGTCGTCAACAAGTACTCATTGAAGCTGCCATTATTGAAGTTTCAGGAGATGATGCAGATCAACTCGGAATTCAATGGGCGCTAGGTGATCTATCTAGTGGAATAGGCTTGCTTAGCTTCAGCAATGTGGGTGCAAGTTTATCTTCTATTGCTGCTGGTTATTTGTCTGGTGGTTCGGCTGGAGCGGCGTCAGCTATTGCTGGTGGTGCCAATAAAGGCAATGGTGCAACTTTTGCTGTAGGTAATTTTGAGAATTCCCGCAAGGCTTATGGTGCATTAATTCAAGCCCTCAAAGCTAACACCAAATCAAATTTACTTTCGACACCATCCATTGTGACTATGGATAATGAAGAGGCTTATATTGTTGTAGGTCAGAACGTTCCATTTGTAACAGGATCGGTCACTACGAATAGTACAGGTATCAATCCATACACAACTGTTGAACGAAAAGATGTCGGGGTGACATTAAAAGTTGTTCCACATATCGGTGAAGGTGGTACGGTTCGTCTCGAAGTTGAGCAAGAAGTTTCGAATGTTCAGACCAGTAAAGGTCAGGCAGCCGATTTAATTACTAATAAACGTGCTATTAAAACTGCTGTATTGGCCGAGCATGGACAAACAGTTGTTTTAGGTGGTTTGGTGTCTGATGATGTTGAACTCAGTCGTCAAGGTATTCCTGGGTTAAGCAGCATTCCATACCTAGGTAGGTTATTCCGTTCAGACAGCAGAAGTAATACGAAGCGTAATCTTCTTGTCTTTATTCATCCAACAATTGTGGGTGATGCGAATGATGTACGCCGTTTGTCTCAGCAGCGCTATAATCAGCTTTACAGCTTGCAATTGGCGATGGATCAAAATGGCAACTTTGCCAAACTGCCTGAGCAGGTCGATGATGTCTATAATCAAAAGATGACACTGCCAAGTGTTACCTCTCAGCCAAAAAATTATCAACAGGTTCCTTCGGGTGGAAAAAGCTCGACAGTAACCACACCCGTAGCAGTAGAACCTGTGGTTCGAAAACAAACCTTACAGTTGCCTGAGCCTGAAATTAATCGTACTAAAAATACAGTAACAACAACGACACTGCGTCCAAGCACAGCGCCGTAGTAGCATGTTATGATTGATAAAAAGTGAAATAGGACATACGCATGACTTGGAAATTACAAGCAATTACTGGCGAAATTACTGGCCAAGAAATTAGTATTGATCGTGATATGTTGGTGGGACGCCATCAAGATGCTGATGTGTTGTTACAAGCTGCTGAAATTTCACGTCGCCACGCTGCATTGCTTTTAAAAGATCAATTGCTATGGGTGCAAGACCTTAATTCATCGAATGGCACATTCATAAACGATATTCGTATTGAGCAAGAAAAACAGCTGCATGATGGTGATATTGTTCAATTTGCTAGCTTTAAATTTTCTGTATTAGCGCCTGTGCAGGAAATAGAGGATTTGCCTGAAATTGAAGCAGAACCTGTAAATACGGTCCCATCTCAAGATTTAAGCGATCAAGGGATGCCAAGTCTTACAGAGCGTGCTGCTGAAATAGAAGTCAGTCGCGATGGTATGCCGCAAAATATCTCTATTCCAAAACCTGCCCCTATCCCAGAAGGGATAGATGTTAATGCACAACCACAACAGACACCTGTTGCCTTTGATGAGCCTGTTTCTCGTGTTGCTGAAGAAAAAGAGCAACAGAAGAATGCCTCAGTTGGTTTGATCACTATTATTATTTTAGTAATCTTGGCTTTATTGGCATGGTTGTTCTTTAAATAATTTGTTGGTGCTTTTACAATCAAGGCATGCTAAACGCATGCCTTTTTAATTTTGAGTATAAGAAGATGTCTGTTGCACAACTAAATAAGCGCGATTTAATTTTATTTGACCTAGATGGAACGTTAGTTGACTCTGCAGCTGATTTATATCGATCCATGAATTTAAGTTTAGACGCGCTAAGTTGGCCATTGGTAACTGAAGCACAAATACGAGAATGGGTGGGTAAAGGAGCTTCAAAACTTTGTGAAAGTGTTTTGCTTCATATATTTGGAAAATTAGACACCGAACAACATAAAGTTTTATTACAAAAATTTGTAGATGTATACGGTGCAGAGCTTTGTGTAAATACTCAAATTTATCCTGGAGTAACTGAGTTTTTAAAGCATTGTAAAACTTTGAATATACATATGGCATGTGTTACCAATAAGCCTGTGCAACTTGCTCAAGGATTACTGGATGCATTGGAACTTTCTTCTTATTTTCAAGTTGTACTGGGTGGTGATAGCTTGCCAGAGAGAAAACCACATCCATTACCTTTGTTGCATTGTATGCAAAGTTTAAAGATATCTGCTTCGCACTCGCTAATGATTGGCGATTCAAGTAATGATATTGAGGCTGCACGCCGCGCGGGAATTGATTGTATTGTGGTTAGCTATGGCTATAATCATGGAGAAAATATCTATGATTGCCAACCTCAGCAAGTGGTTGATAGTTTGGCTGAGTTAATTATCTAATGAGTGAAATGGAGATCAGCATGAATAAGCGTATGGTTTTTCGATGGCGTGTCTAAATCGAAACTAGAAAAACACCGTTTTAAATCGAAACCATATTAGAGAAAAATTCATGACTACATTAGCGCAATTTGAACAACTTAAGGCATCAGGTTACAACACGATTCCAGTTTATCGCCAGCGTTTGGCAGATACGGAAACACCTTTATCTGTTTTTGCTCGTTTTAAGGACCAAAAACAAGCTTATTTATTTGAGTCTGTCGAAGGTGGTGAAAACTGGGCGCGCTACTCCATGATCGGTTTAGGCGAATCGACAGTTTTTTCATGTAATGCAGGGGTCTTGTCTATACAGCATGCTGATGGTTCGATCACACAAGAAGATTGCCTAGATCCATTTCAATATATTCGTGAATTTCAGAAGCAATTTACAGTGCCACCAGCTGAGTTTTTGCCTGCATTACCAAGTTTTACTGGCGGGCTAGTTGGTTATTTGGGCTATGATGCAGTTCGTTATATTGAACCACGCTTAAAGAATGTGCCTGCGGCTGATCCAATTGCGTTACCAGACTTGTGGTTGATGCTTTCAAAGACAGTCATTGTTTTCGATAACCTTAAAGATACTTTATTTTTAATTGTCCATGCTGATACAACGCAGGCACATGCTTATGAAGATGCTCAGCAAAAGTTAGATCAATTAGAGCAGTTATTAGCTACACCAGTGAGTTTGCAAGCTAAGCCGCATACACCGCCTCATTTTGAATCGATTACGGGTAAGGCTAAGTTCTTTGAAACAATCGAGAAGGTAAAAGAATACATTAGAGCGGGCGATGTTATGCAGGTTGTTCCGGGCCAGCGTATGGTTTCGGACTTTGATGGTGAGGCTTTGCAAGTTTACCGTGCTTTACGTCATTTAAACCCTTCACCATATTTGTTTTTGGTGCAGGGTCAAACAATTACAGATAACAAACCATTTCATATTGTAGGATCATCACCAGAAATTCTTTCTCGTCTGGAAAATGGTATTGCGACAGTTCGTCCGCTTGCAGGTACAAGACCGCGTGGAAAAACTAAAGAAGAAGACATCGCTTTAGAAAAAGATTTACTTTCTGATGAAAAAGAAATAGCAGAGCATTTAATGTTGATTGACCTTGGTCGAAATGATGTTGGTCGAGTTTCTAAAATTGGTAAGGTCAAAGTTACTGATCAAATGGTGATTGAGCGCTATTCGCATGTCATGCACATTGTTTCAAATGTGCAAGGTGAAGTTCGTGATGATATCGATGCGTTAGATGTGTTTAAAGCAACTTTCCCAGCAGGTACTTTATCTGGCGCACCGAAAATTCGTGCAATGGAAATCATTGATGAAGTTGAGCCTGTTAAGCGAGGCGTTTTCGGCGGGGCAGTGGGGTATTTAGGATGGCATGGAGAAATGGACATGTCGATTGCAATACGTACGTGTGTTATCCGCGATAAAAAAGTGTATGTGCAGGCTGGAGCGGGCCTGGTTGCTGACTCAAACCCTGAATCAGAATGGAATGAAACACAAATAAAAGCTCGCGCAGTGATCAAAGCGGTTGAATTATCGTCAAACGGATTGATTTTATGAGTTTTTAGCGATTTTTTTAAAAAAACCACTTGCATCGTTTGGAAGTTTTGCTAAACTGCACACCGTTCCGATACGAAACGTACGAAACACTAAGAAACGCCGGCATAGCTCAGTTGGTAGAGCAACTGACTTGTAATCAGTAGGTCCACA